>Ga0209893_1000005_pt1 | contig 74199 bp, 62 predicted proteins | sample GWRWT3_25Nov14_FD_187190 | JGI IMG/M metagenome (GOLD analysis project Ga0209893, IMG submission 187190) | Sand microcosm microbial communities from a hyporheic zone in Columbia River, Washington, USA - GW-RW T3_25-Nov-14 (SPAdes) (version 2) | ecosystem: Engineered > Artificial ecosystem > Sand... | reverse complement strand
TGGGCGCAGAAGTGTTTCACACCCTGAAAGCCGGACTGAAAGATGCAGGCCATAACACCAATGTCGGCGACGAAGGCGGCTTTGCGCCCGCACTGGGTTCCGCCACCGCGGCGCTGGACTTCATCATGAAGGCAATTGAGAAAGCCGGGTACAGACCGGGCGAGGATATTTATCTGGCGCTCGATGCCGCATCGACCGAATTTTACAAGGACGGCAGCTATATTCTGGCCGGCGAAGGCAAGACACTCGATGCTGCGGGCATGGTGGCCTATTATTCCGACCTGGTGAAACGCTATCCGATCATTTCCATCGAAGACGGCATGGCCGAAGATGACTGGGCCGGGTGGAAGGCGCTGACCGAAGCGCTGGGGGCCAAAGTGCAACTGGTCGGCGATGATCTGTTCGTCACCAATTCCACCCGCCTTAAAGATGGCATAAAACGCGCCACCGCCAATTCCATTCTGGTCAAGGTCAACCAGATTGGCAGCCTGACCGAAACATTAGAGGCCGTCGAGATGGCGCACAAATCCGGCTATACCGCCGTGATGTCGCACCGTTCGGGCGAAACCGAAGACGCCACCATTGCCGATCTGGCGGTCGCCACCAATTGCGGCCAGATCAAAACCGGTTCGCTGGCGCGTTCCGACCGGGTGGCAAAATATAATCAGCTTATCCGCATCGAGGAAATTCTGGGAACGGCGGCCAAATATGCCGGGCGCTCGATCCTGAAGGGCTGATGAATACGCCCAACCCATTGCGCAGCCAGGCCGCCATTGCCCAGCGCGACAGCGCCGTGCACCGGGTGGGCGCGATGGTGCTGCGCTATGTCTATCTGATCAAGGGTTCGTGGCCGCGCGTGCTGGATTTATGGTACTGGCCGACCCTGCAAATGGTGATGTGGGGTTTCATTACCTCGTTCCTGCATGAAAACAGCAGTTTTTTTGCGCAGGCGTTTGGCGTGCTGCTGGGCGCCGTCATGCTGTGGGACGTGATGTTCCGTGGACAGATGGGTTTTGCACTGTCGTTCTTTGAGGAAATATGGTCGCGCAATCTGGGCCATCTGCTGGTCAGCCCGCTGCGCCCGCGCGAATTCATCTATGCGCTGCTGAGCATGAGTGTGTTGCGCACGGTATTCGGCATTTTCCCCGCGACATTGCTGGCGATCTGGTTCTTCGGGTTCAATGTGTACAGCCTTGGCCTGATGCTGGCGGCGTTTTTTGTCTGCCTGATCATGGCCGGATGGTCGATGGGCCTGCTGGTGTCGGGCCTGGTGCTGCGCTATGGCATGGGGGCGGAAAGCCTGGCCTGGGCGTTGATTTTCGGCCTCGCGCCCCTATGCGCGGTCTATTACCCGGTGGCGATTTTGCCGCAATGGGTGCAATGGATTTCCTGGAGCCTGCCACCCTCCTACGTCTTCGAAGGTATGCGCGCCATCATGATCGATCACAAAATCCGCCTGGATCTGCTGTTCATGGCGCTGGCGCTGAACGCCGTTTATCTCGGCGCCGCTTCCTGGTGGTTCCTGTCCTGCCTCAAATCTGCGCGCCGCACCGGCAAGCTGTTGCAGGTGGGGGAGTAGGGGCCGGGCAGTTCCACATCATCAAATCGCGATTTTGGTTTCGATAGAGTCAGGCGCTTGTTGTCAGCACCTCAACTACGTTGTTCATATTGCTTCAATCGTTTGGCACAGATTGCAAGTTCCTCTTCCGAGAAAAGAGATTGATACTTTTCATTACTTAGAATCATGAACTCGACAGTTAGATCAAGTCGTCCCCGATCCCATAGTGCGGTATATCCCTCGGAAACGGTTGACGAATTAATTAGCATCCGTGCAGTCTCTAGGCCCCCACGGTCGACAACCATTTGTAAGAAGCGAACAGCATTGTATTTGGCTTCGCTTTTCGCCTTCCGATAGATGTTCATCATCGCTTCATGGAACTCAATTTCCAACGGTTGACTCATGTTTCACCTATCGTTTTGAACAGAGATAAAGTTAGACCTTATTTATATTTATTGCCCCAATTCACGCCACCTCAAAGCGCCGCACCTTGATTGTCGCGGCCTTTTTCTGAACCTGCGCCAGATCATACAGCATCTGTTGCGTCAGCCAGCTCTCAGCGCTGCCGCCAAACGCCTTTGACAGCCGCACCGCCATTTCCGGGGAAATGCCGGAATGGCCGTTAAGCAGTTCTGACAGCGCCTTACGGCTGACGCCAAGGCCCGCTGCGGCTTTGGTCACGCTTAAATCCATCGGGTCCAGGCACAATTCCCGGATCACCTCGCCGGGATGGGGGGGATTTTTCATGGCCATCGCGCAATCCTCCTAATGATAATCGGTCAAATCCACATCGCAGGGTTCTTCCCCTGTAAAACGGAAAATGGCATATGCCCAGTAGACCACAAGTCATCTGTGTCTAGTGGTTAATACGTATAGAGATATTCGATTTGATTATGATCTGGTTTATGAGGGTTCGTAATTGTTTATCGGACGTCAGTGACTGGTAGAGCAGGCAACGAATATGACCTATACCAGAGGTAAAATATATCTCCTGGGTGACGCTTTACAATAAAGATAATGCACCCATATAAATGGGGCAGCACAGCAACATAGGGGAATTTCTAAAATGAAAAAAAGCATGTTTGAAAGTACGGGCGATAATGTAATTGCCATACCTCAACTGAAAAAGGGCAAGGAATTTGACAGGAAATGGGGTCACCAAGTCTCAAAACTGGGTTTTTGCATGATCCCTTCAATTCTACTGAGAGCACAACAACGCCTTGGGTTAAATCCGACTCAACTCGCAATACTTCTACACCTAATTGATTTTTGGTGGACAAGCGAAAATAAGCCCTTTCCCAGCAAAGAGACAATAGCCGAACGATTGCATATAAGCGCACGCCAAGTGCAGCGCCACGTAGCGGATATGGAAAAAGCTGGCCTGCTAAGGCGTGTACAACGCTACCTCCCAAACGGGGGCAAAACGACTAATGAATATGATCTATCAGGCCTAGTTGAAAAAATGAAAAAGATTGCGCCGGAAATTCAGGAAGCAAAAGAGAAAGCGAAAGAAATAAAGCAACAAGCTACCCGTCGGGGCGGGCTGAAAGCTACTGTAGCACGCCAAAAAAAGGCTTAAATGCTATTGCGGCGTAGCTCAGCTGGATAGAGCATTCTGCTTTCTACATACTTCAAGGTGACACTTGCCGGTGGTACTGAGATAGTATGGGCAGAAAGGGCGCGGGTTCAAGTCCCGCCGCCGCACCCAATATCGAAATTGTCCACACCGGACACACAGGCGCTCATTTGGCTCCATAATGTCCCAGCTATTTCTTCGTCCTGACCCGTTTCGCCTTGCGGACTTTTTTTCCCTTTCTGCCTTTGGGCGGGGGGCCGCCCGCCGGGCCGGGCAGTTTGCGCGGCGCGCCGGGGCGTGAGGATGGTTTTTTGCCGCCAGCCGCGCCGCTGCCGGGGCGGCGAATGCGCGCGGGTCCGGCTTCATAATCCGCCAGGTCAAACCGCAAGCCGCCGCTGACCGGGACCGCTTCCATCAGGCGTACGCGCACGGCGTCGCCCAGGCGGAATGTCAGGCCGGTGCGGTCGCCCACCAGGGCGTGTTGCGCCTCGACATGGCTGAAATATTCCGTACCAAGATTACGTATGGGAATCAGCCCATCCGCGCCGCTCTCAACCAGCCGAACGAACAGGCCAAAGCGGGTGACGCCGGAAATCGCGCCATCAAATTCCGCGCCCACACGATCAGACAGATAGGCGGCAAGATAGCGGTCCGAACTGTCGCGTTCTGCGGCCATGGAGCGGCGCTCATGCGCGGAAATTTCCTCGCCGATGGACATGAATTCAGCATAGCCCTGCCCATCGGGCAACCCGCCATCACCCAGATTGCAGGCGCGGATCAGGGCGCGGTGCACCAGCACATCGGCATAACGCCGGATGGGCGAGGTAAAATGCGCGTAGCGCGGCAGCGCCAGCCCGAAATGACCGATATTTTCCGGACTGTAGGCGGCCTGACTTTGCGCGCGCAGAATCACTTCATTAATCACCGGCGCGTGTTCCGTATCCCTGGCTTTTTCCAGAATCCGGTTGAACAATTCGGGTTTCAATACCTGCCCGCGCGCCAGATTATATTCCAGCGATTTCAGAAATTCGCGCAGACTTTCCAGCTTGGCCAGCGCGGGTTCCGCATGAATGCGATACATGCAGGGCGTGGATTTTTTCTCCAGCGTTTCGGCGGCGCACACATTGGCGGCGATCATGAATTCTTCAATCAGCCGGTGCGCATCCAGACGCTCTGCTATGCGGATGGACTGCACCTGGCCCGCTTCGTTCAACTGGATCCGGCGTTCCGGCAATTCCAGCGCCAATGGGTGGCGCGCATCGCGCGCCCGGGCCACCGCCGCATAGGCGCCATAGAGCGGGCGGATAACGGTTTCCAGCAATGGCCCGGCAATGTCATCCGCATCACCATCCTGTGCGGCCTGCACCTGGGCATATGTCAGGCTGGCGCGCGATTTCATCAGTCCACGGATAAATTCATGGCCAAGTTTTTTGCCATGCGCGTCAAAGCGCATGCGCACCGCCAGCACCGCGCGGTCTTCATCCTGCACCAGCGAACACAGGCCCGCCGACAGCGCCTCTGGCAGCATCGGCACGACACGATCCGGAAAATAGCTGGAATTGCCGCGCTTCAGCGCATCGCGGTCGAGCGCGGAACCGGGCCGCACATAGTGCGCCACGTCGGCAATGGCGACGATCACCACCCAGCCGCCTTTGTTTTTGGGATCACTATCCGCCTCCGCCCAGACCGCATCATCATGATCGCGCGCATCGGGGGGATCGATCGTCACCAGCGGCAGATCGCGCAAATCCGTGCCCTTGCCCAGTTTTGGCGGCTTTGCGGCCTCGGCTTCTTTCAGCGCCGCAGGCGAAAATTCGACCGGAATGCCATGTTCATAAATGGCGATCAGGCTGACCGAACGCGCGTCATTGACCAGCCCCAGACGCTCAACCACTTTGCCCAATGGCGGGCCATAGCGCCTGCCCGCTTCCATCTCCACCTGAACCAGCTCGCCACTTTGCGCGCCCATGGTGTGATCGCGGCTGATCAGAATTTCGTCACGGCCTTTTTCAACGGGCCGCACACGGCATTCCCTGGCTTCCAGTTGCAGCACGCCCAGCACCCGGCGCGCGCCGGTTTCCGCCGGGCGGCCCAGATGGCGCATGACGCGGGCCTCATAACCATCATCGGCGGGCGTCAGGCGCGCCAGAACCTTGTCGCCAACACCTGCGGGCCTGGCCCCTTCGCCTTCGCCCGGAACAATCAGGATACGCGGGGCGGGGGTTGCGCCGCGCCATTCAAAAGGTTGCGCCAGCAATTCCCCGTCAATATCGCGCCCGGTGATTTCCAGCACCAGAACCTTGGGCAAAGTCCGCACACCACCGATGGCGCGCGCCGCATTTCCGGTCAGACCTTCGTCGCGCATCTCATGCAGCAGGCGTTTCAATTCCACACGCCCGGCGGCGGTGACATTAAACGCGCGGGCAATTTCGCGCGTCCCCACGCGGCCCGGATTTTCATTTATATATTCGGCGATTTCCGCCTTGCTGGGAAGACCGCCTGGCCGGTCCGGCCGGCGGCTGCGCTTCACAATCGCCCCGGCGCCACGGGTTGTGCCGGGCTTCTTCCGGTTCATGCAACAGGTTCCGCGAGCCGTGGTTTTTTAGCAGCGGGTTTTTTCGCGGCTGGCTTTTTTGTTGCTGGTTTTTTTGCAGTAGCTTTTTTCGCAGGCTTTTTGGCGGCAGGTTTTTTCGCAACCTGTTTTTCCGCCGCCGGTTTTTTCGCGCCCGCTTTGGTTTTCTTCACCGATGGGCCGCGCGCCGCCTTGGCGTTCACCAGTTCTATGGCTTCTTCCAGCGAGATGGTTTGCGGATCATAGCTTTTGGGAATGGTGGCGAACACCTTGTTCCATTTGATATAGGGGCCAAAGCGGCCATTCATGACCGAAAGCGGCGCCTCGTCCAGGGGGTGCACGCCCAGTTCGCGCAGGGCCGCATTGCCGCGCCGTGGCGGCTTGTTCTTTGCGTCGGCAATGACCGACACCGCATGATTAACCCCGATGGTGAATACTTCATCCGTAGACGTCAGATTGGCGTATTTGCCATCGTGCCGCAGATAGGGGCCATAGGGGCCAATGGCGGCCTCAATCGGTTTGCCGGATTCGGGATGGATTCCCACGGTGCGCGGCAGCGCCAATAATTGCAAGGCGCGTTCCAGATCGATCGCCTCGGGCGGCATGTCTTTTGGAACCGGGCCGCGCTTGGGCTTGTCGCCTTTTTCAACCGCCTCGCCCAGTTGCAGGAACAGGCCAAACCGTCCCGTGCGCAGCGTTACCGGCAGCCCCGTAACGGGATCCATGCCAAGTAATTTTGGTCCTGCATCGGCTGGCGCCGCCTCGCCATTCGTGGTCATCTGCCGGGTGAAGGCGCATTCGGGATAGTTGGAACAGCCTACAAAGGCGCCAAACTTCCCGACTTTCAGGCTTAGCTGCCCCGCTGCGCAGGCCGGGCACTGGCGCGCGGCGCCGCCATCTTCGCGGGCCGGAAACACATGCGGCCCCAGCACCTCGTTCAGCGCGTCCAGCACCTGTGTAACGCGCAGATCGGACATGCCCTCGATGGAAACGTTGAAATCCTTCCAGAAGTCGCGCAGCACCTGTTTCCAGTCGATCTTGCCCGCCGATACATCGTCCAACTGTTCTTCCAGATCGGCGGTGAAATCATATTCCACATATTTTCTGAAAAAGCTCTCCAGAAAGGCCGTCACCAGACGCCCCTTATCGGAAGGGATGAAACGGTTCTTGTCCATGGTCACATAGTCGCGGTCGCGCAATACGGACAACACACTGGCATAGGTGCTGGGCCGGCCAATGCCCAGCTCTTCCATTTTCTTGACCAGGCTGGCTTCGGAATAACGCGGCGGCGGTTCGGTGAAATGCTGTTCAGGGCGCACGGCCTTCAGGGACAGCGGATCCCTGGCCGCCACCTTAGGCAGGCGGCCGCCATCCTCGTCCTCGGTCTCATCATCCGCGCCTTCCTGATAGAGGCGCAGAAAGCCGTCAAATTGCAGCACCGAACCCGTGGCGCGAAAGCCAACCTGCCCATCACCGGATTCGATTTCGACCGTGGTGCGTTCCAAAGCGGCGCTTTCCATCTGGCTGGCGGTGGCCCGCTTCCAGATCAGCTCGTACAGCCGGTGTTGGTCCTTATCCAGAACTTTACCCAGCGCGGCGGGCAGGCGCGACATATCGGTGGGGCGAATGGCCTCATGCCCTTCCTGGGCGTTTTTTGCCTTGCTGGTATAGATGCGCGGCGCAGACGGCACATATTCCTTGCCATATTCCTGCGCGATCATTTTACGCGCGCCGGCAATGGCCTCACCCGCCATGGTCACGCCATCGGTCCGCATATAGGTGATCAGCCCGGTGGTTTCACCACCAATATCAAAACCTTCATACAGTCGCTGCGCGATCTGCATGGTGCGCGCGCTGCTGAAACCCAGTTTGCGGGCGGCTTCCTGTTGCAGGGTCGAGGTAATGAAGGGCGGCGGCGGATTGCGCTTTGCCGGTTTGCTTTCGACACTCTTTATACTGTAATCACGGGTGACAATACGCGCGCGCGCCGCCTCGGCGGCGGTGGCCGTTGCGATGGTGAATTTCTCTACTTTTTCACCATCCAGCCTGGTCAGGCGCGCGGTCAGGGACTGACTGCTTTTTAGTCCAAAATCGCCCTCGACCGTCCAATATTCCCTGGCAACGAAACTTTCGATTTCCAGTTCGCGCACACAGATCAGGCGCAGCGCCACCGATTGCACACGTCCAGCCGAACGCGCGCCCGGCAATTTGCGCCACAGCACCGGCGACAGGCTGAAGCCCACCAGATAATCCAGCGCACGGCGCGCCAGATAGGCGTCCACCAGCGCCGAATCAATCTCGCGCGGATGTTTCATGGCCTCCAAAATCGCGGATTTGGTGATTTCGTTAAACACCACGCGCTGCACGGATTTTGATCCCAGCGCCTTTTTGTCTTTCAACACCTGCAAGACATGCCAGGAAATCGCCTCACCCTCCCGGTCCGGGTCGGTCGCCAGAATCAGGGTGTCCGCGCCCTTGGCGGCCTGGATAATTTCGTTCAACTGCTTTTTGGACCGGTCGCCAACTTCCCAGATCATCGCGAAATCATCATCGGGCAGCACCGAGCCGTTTTTGGCGGGCAGGTCGCGCACATGTCCGAAGCTCGCCAGGACCTGATAGTCGCTGCCAAGATATTTATTGATGGTTTTCGCCTTGGAGGGCGATTCTACGATAACCAGTTTCATGCGGACCTGCTCACATTTGGGGCGGGTTTCGCCGCTAGATGTGCCAAAGGGGATTGCAAATAGGTCAATAAACCGTGAAGAGTCAAATTTATGAATTTTGCCGTTGCATAACCTACACCCAAAGCGGGAACGTTTGGTTAACCGGCGGTCCGTAAAAATTATCAACAAGGATAAGCACTTATGTCTGCAAACACCCCCCGCCCGCTGGTTGCCGGTAACTGGAAAATGAATGGCCTGACCGCCTCTTTGCTGGAAGCCGAAAAACTGGCCGCCGGGGTCGCCTCAGGACAGACAGGGGGATGCGAGGCCATGCTGTGCCCGCCTGCCACCCTGCTGGCCCCCATGCACGCCAAACTGGGTTCCGGTCCCGTATTATTGGGGGGTCAAGACTGCCACGCCGCAGCCTCTGGCGCCCATACCGGCGACATCAGCGCCGAGATGATCAAGGATGCAGGCGGCGTGGCCGTCATTGTCGGCCATTCGGAACGCCGCGCCGATCACGGTGAAGATAATGCGGTTGTGCAGGCCAAGGCGCTGGCGGCACATCGTGCGGGGCTGATCGCGATTGTCTGTGTGGGCGAAACCGAGGCGGAACGCAACGCTGGCAAGGCATTGGAAGTGGTTGGCAGGCAATTGGCCGGATCCCTGCCCGAAGGGGCCACAGCCGCCAATTTGGTGGTCGCTTATGAACCTGTATGGGCCATAGGCACCGGACGCACCCCGACAGCGGCGGATGTGGCGGAGGTGCATGCCTTTATCCGCGCGCAATTGCTAGCGCGTTTCCCGGACGGCGCGGCGTTTCGTATCCTCTATGGCGGTTCCGTGAAGCCTTCGAATGCGGCGGAGCTGATGGGGGTGGCCAATGTCAACGGCGCACTGGTCGGCGGCGCCAGCCTGAAAGCAGAGGATTTCCTGGGGATTATCGCGGCGTACCGGTAGCTATCCTATCCGGATACAAAGTGGACGTGGCGAAGATTGGTCGGAGTGAGAGGAATTGAACCTCCGGCCCCTACGTCCCGAACGTAGTGCTCTACCAGGCTGAGCTACACTCCGATGTGCGCTGCGGGTTATAGCGCTTGCGCAGGGGGGCCGCAACCCCACCTGTGATTAATGTGCGCGGCCGATACAGAAATCGACAATCCCGGAAAGGCAGGTTTTTTCGTCAGATTCCGGGAAAATCGCCAGCGCGTCGCGGGCCATGTCGCCATAATGGCGGGCGCGTTCGATGGTGTCGCTCAATGCACCATGTCGGCCCATCAATTGAACAGCCATCGCCAGATCATCGGCATTTTGCTGGCCGTCTTCCATGACCCGGCGCCAGAAAGCGCGCTCCGCGTCAGTGCCCCGGCGAAACGACAGCACGACCGGCAGGGTGATTTTGCCTTCGCGAAAATCATCGCCGATGGTCTTGCCAAAACTGGCCTGTTTGGCAGAATAATCCAGCGCATCATCGACAAGCTGAAATGCAATGCCCAGATTTTTACCGTAGGATTCAAGCGCTTCCTCCTCGACCGCCGGACGGGCGGCAATCACGGCCGCCGTCTGGCAGGCGGCGGCGAACAGGGTTGCGGTCTTGGCGGTGATGATGCGCAGATAGGTATCCTCGGTGGTGGCGATGTCGCTGGCACGCTCCAGTTGCAGCACCTCGCCCTCTACAATGACGCCCGCCGCACTGGACAGAATTTCCAGGATGCGCAGCGAGCCGATTTCGACCATCAGTTGAAACGCGCGGCTGAGCAGGAAATCGCCGACCAGCACGCTGGCCTGATTGCCCCAGATGGCGTTGGCGGTGGAAAGCCCCCGGCGCAGGCTGCTTTCATCCACCACATCATCATGCAGCAGCGTGGCGGTATGCAGAAATTCCACACTGGCCGCCAGCCGCACATTGTCTTCACCGCGATAGCCGCACATGCGGATGGCCGCCAGGGTCAGCATGGGGCGCAACCGTTTGCCGCCCGACTGGATAAGATGTCCGGCCAGATCGGGAATCATCCGCACATGGCTTTGCATCCGGTTCAGGATAAACTCATTGGTGCGCGCCATTTCATCGGCGACCAGATCCCGCAGAGCGATGAATGCACCCTCGCCGCCCGCATCTTCACTGTCGAATGGAACAACTACTCCCAAGAAACTTCTCCTGATAAGGGGCGGATGGCATTGCTCCTGTTTAACAGAATTTGTCCAACTATAGAAGACATTGCGAAATAAGCTTATGGTGTCAGGCAGAATGATTGCGGAGCAGGCCCATGGCCGATCAGGCGAAGAGCGAGATAACCAGCGAAACAACGGACGACGCCCTGCTGGGCGGGCGTTTGCAGATATTACAGCCAGCCACAGGGCACCGGGCGGGCATTGATGCGGTGTTGCTGGCCGCCGCCATTCCGGCCAAGCCAGGGGAATTGACGCTGGAAGGGGGTGCGGGCGTTGGCACGGTTGGCCTGTGCCTGGCCCGGCGTGTGCCTGGCATATCCGTGGATGCGCTGGAAATTGACCCGGTGCTGGCCGGTCTGGCGCGCCAGAATGCGCAAAGAAACGGCCTTGGCGATGCGATCGAGGTCTATTGTGGCTCCATCACCAGCCCGCCCTACCGGATTACCGCCAACAGCTATCACCATGTGTTTATGAACCCACCCTTTCAGGAACCGGGTGCAGGCAGCGCATCCCCGCATCCGGGCAGACTTGGCGCGCATCAGGAAAGTGCGGTTGGCCTGCGCGACTGGATAAAGTTCGCCACAACCATGGCGCGGCCCGCGGGGTGCATTACGATGATCCACCGGGCGGACCGGCTGGACGATGTGCTGGCGGCACTGAAGGGCCGGGCGGGTGGCTGCGAGATTTTTCCGCTCTGGCCCGGAAATGGCAAAGCCGCCAAACGCTTCATTGTGCGGGCCTATAAGGGAAATGACGGCCCATTAAGCCTGTTGCCGGGGCTGATTTTGCACGAACCGGGGGCAAAATACACCGACGCGGCGGAAAAGGTGCTGCGCCATGCGGCCGCACTTGATTTCGGCGGCAATCAAAAATAGTAACGGCGCACAGTTTGCTTTAGTTTGCGCCGCAACACGTTGTCACCACCAATCCGGAAGCCTGTATGTCCCCATCCCCGAAAAGCGCGCACGGCCCAGCCCTATCGTTTCAGGAAATTATTCTTACCCTGCAACGTTACTGGGGCGATCAGGGCTGCGTCATTCTGCAACCCTATGACATGGAGGTGGGGGCGGGCACCTCGCACCCGGCGACCACATTGCGCGCGCTGGGATCAAAGCCGTGGAAGGCCGCCTATGTTCAGCCCTCGCGCCGCCCCAAGGATGGCCGCTATGGCGAAAACCCCAACCGGTTACAGCATTATTACCAGTTTCAGGTGATCCTGAAACCCTCGCCGCTGGACATTCAGGATTTATATCTCAACAGCCTGTACGCCATCGGCATTGATCCGGCCCTGCATGATATCCGCTTTGTCGAGGATGATTGGGAAAACCCGACGCTGGGCGCCTGGGGGCTGGGCTGGGAGGTGTGGTGCGACGGGATGGAGGTCAGCCAGTTCACCTATTTTCAGCAGGTTGGCGGCTATGACTGCAAGCCTGTGGCAGGCGAGCTGACTTACGGGCTGGAACGCCTGGCGCAATATGTTCAGGGCAAGGACAGTGTCTATGAACTGGACTTTAACGGGCATGGCGTCAAATATGGCGATGTGTTTCATCAGGCGGAGCGGGAATTTTCCGCCTATAATTTTGAACATGCGGACACCGGAATTTTGCTGCGCCATTTTGCCGATGCGGAAAAGGAATGCGCGGCGCTGCTGGCGCGCGATCTGACATTGCCTGCCTATGACCAGATGCTGAAATGCAGCCATCTGTTCAATCTGCTGGATGCGCGCGGCGTCATCAGCGTGACGGAGCGCGCCGCCTATATAGGCCGTGTGCGCGCGCTGTCCAAGGGCTGCGCCACCGTCTGGCTGAAAAGCCAGGGTGAAGCGGTGGAGGATCAGGATGCCTGAGCTTTTACTGGAACTGTTTTGCGAAGAAATCCCTGCGCGTATGCAGGCGCGGGCGGCGCAGGATTTGCAGCGCCTGATTACCGATGGTCTGACCGCCGCCGGATTGGCGTTCGATGGCGTGAAAAGCTTTGTCACGCCGCGCCGCTTGTGTTTTGTCGCCAACGGTATTCCCGCAGTACAGCCAACCCGCACCGAAGAACGCAAGGGACCGCGCGTGGGGTCACCGCAAGCCGCGATCAGCGGATTTTTAAGTTCAACTGGTCTCACGCTGGAACAGTTGGAAGTGCGCGCAGTGGGCAAGGCGGAATTTTATTTTGCCGTGACTGAACGCAAGGGCAGCCCGTCCGCGCAGGTGGTTGCGGAAATTGTTGAAAAAACGGTACGCGAATTTCCCTGGCCCAAAAGCATGCGCTGGGGCGGTGGCAGCCTGCGCTGGGTGCGGCCTTTGCATTCGATCCTGTGCTGTTTCGACGGCGCGCCATTGACGTTTGAAATTGATGGCGTGAAGGCGGGGGACGCAACGCGCGGGCACCGCTTCATGGCGCCCGATATTATTCGTGTACGGAATTTTGCGGAATATGCCGCAGCGCTGGAAAAGGCGTTTGTGTGTCTTGATCCCGTTGAACGCAAGGCGCGCATTCTGGAACAGGCGAATGCGCTGGCGGCGGCGGCAGGGCTGGAACTGATCCCCGATGACACACTGCTGGACGAGGTGTCGGGGCTAAACGAATGGCCAACCGCACTGCTGGGAAAGTTTGACAAGGCGTTTCTGGCCGTGCCGCCAGAAGTGTTGCGCACCGCCATGCGCGCGCATCAGAAATATTTTTCACTGCGGGACGCAAAGTCTGGAAAATTTGCGCCACACTTTATCGTCGTTGCCAATCTGCTGGCGGCGGATGGCGGGGCCATGATTGCCCAGGGCAACCAGCGGGTGCTGGCGGCGCGGCTTTCGGACGCGAAATTTTTCTGGGATCAGGATGGCAGGGAAACGCTGGAAATACGTATTTATGGCCTGAAGGAGATGGTGTTTCACGCCAGGCTTGGCAGTGTTCATGATAAGGTACTTCGCAATATAAAGCTTGCGGAACAGCTCTCGGAATTTATTCCCGGTACGGATAAAATTCTTGCCGGACGCGCCGCCATGCTGGCCAAATGCGATCTGGTCACGCAGATGGTGGGTGAGTTTCCCGAATTGCAGGGCATTATGGGATGCTATTATGCGCTGGCCGATGGCGAACGGGCGGAAGTTGCGGACGCCATCCGCGACCATTATTCACCCGCCGGCCCATCGGACGCCTGTCCCACTGCGCCCTTATCCATAGCCGTGGCGATGGCCGACAAGCTCGATACGCTGATACAATTCTGGGGCATTAATGAAAAGCCAACCGGATCAAAAGACCCGTTTGCACTGCGCCGCGCGGCGCTTGGGGTCATCCGGATTATTCTGGAAAATGGCCTGCGCCTAAAACTGGCGCCCCTGTTTGGTGATCAGGCCGATGATCTTCTCTCTTTCTTTGCCGACCGGCTGAAGGTGCATCTGCGCGAAGCGCGCGGCATGCGCCATGATCTGGTGGATGCGGTGTTTGCCATGGGCGGGCAGGATGATCTGGTGCTGCTGGTGAAGCGGGCTGAGGCGCTGGATGAATTTCTGCGCACCGATGATGGCGCCATTTTGCTGGCGGCATATAAACGGGCGGTAAATATTCTGCGCATTGAGGAAAAGCGCGATGGCGTAAGTTATGACCGCCATGCCGACCCGGCGGGCTTTCAACAGGATGAAGAGCGTGCATTGTTCGACGCGATTTCCACAGTGGCGGCTCAGGCAGTTGCAGCGGTAAAAGACGAGGATTTCACCGCCGCCATGACCGCAATGGCGCGGTTGCGCGCGCCCGTGGACGCATTCTTTGACAAGGTTACGGTGAATGCAGAGGATGCGAAACTGCGCATTAACCGGCTGGCGCTATTGTCACAGATACGCAGCACATTGGAAACTGTGGCGGATTTTTCTAAAATAGCCTGAAGATGCAGGTACCAATAAGGGATAGGCGATGTCCACAAATACCGAAGCAACGGCCAAATGGGTGTACACTTTCGGCGCGGGCAAGGCCGAGGGTGCGGCGAAATTGCGCAATCTGCTGGGCGGCAAGGGCGCCAATCTGGCGGAAATGAGCAGCCTTGGCCTGCCGGTGCCGCCGGGGTTCACCCTGACCACCGAAGTCTGCACCGCGTTTTACGACAATCAGAAAAAATATCCCGATGGGCTGGAGGCCCAGGTGCAATCCGCGCTGGCGCAGGTTGCGGCTCATGTGGGCCGGCGCTTTGGCGATCCGGCCAGCCCGTTGCTGCTGTCGATCCGTTCTGGCGCGCGCGCCTCGATGCCGGGCATGATGGATACGGTGTTGAACCTTGGCCTGAATGACGAAACGGCGGCGGGGCTGGCCGCGGAATCCGGCGATGCGCGTTTTGCCTATGACAGTTACCGCCGTTTCATCCAGATGTATTGCGATGTGGTTCTGGGGGTCGATCATTATCTGTTCGAGGACGCGCTGGACGAACATAAAAGCGGGCTTGGCGTGACGCAGGACACCGATCTGGGCGCGGAAGACTGGCGTGAACTGGTCGAGACCTACAAGGAAATTGTGCAGCGTGAATTGGATGCGCCCTTTCCCCAGGATGTGCATGCGCAATTATGGGGCGCCATCGGCGCGGTGTTCGAGTCATGGGATGGCGCGCGCGCGCGCACCTATCGGCGCATTCATTCCATTCCCGATGATTGGGGCACGGCGGTCAATGTGCAGGCCATGGTGTTCGGCAATATGGGCGAGGACAGCGCCACCGGCGTCGCCTTCACCCGCAATCCATCCACTGGCGAAAATGAATTTTATGGCGAATATCTGATTAATGCGCAGGGCGAGGATGTGGTGGCGGGCATTCGCACCCCGCAATATCTGACAAAAGCCGCCCGCGAACGCGCCGCTGACACCAAGCCGTCGCTGGAAGAAACCATGCCAATGGTGTATGGCGAACTATGCGAAATTTATCACCGGCTGGAAGCGCATTACCGCGACATGCAGGATATCGAATTCACGGTTGAAAGGGGCAAGCTGTGGATGCTGCAAACCCGTGCGGGCAAACGCACCACCAAGGCGGCGCTGAAAATCGCCGTGGATATGGCGCGAGAAGGCCTGATCAGCCAGCGCGAAGCCGTGGCGCGCATTGACCCGGCATCGCTCGATCAATTGCTGCATCCAAGCCTGGATCCCGCAGCGCCGCGCAAGGTGCTGACCAAAGGCCTGCCCGCATCGCCGGGTGCCGCCACCGGCGAAGTGGTGTTCACCCCGGAAAAGGCCGAGCAGCGCGCGGCGCTTGGCCAATCTGTAATCCTTGTACGGACGGAAACCAGCCCCGAAGACATTCACGGCATGCATGTGGCGGCGGGTATTCTGACCAGCCGGGGCGGCATGACCAGCCATGCGGCGGTGGTGGCGCGCGGCATGGGACGGCCCTGTGTTTCCGGTGCGGGCGCGGTGCGCATCGACTACAAGGCCGGGATTTTTATGGTGGACGGCGAAACCGTGCGCGAAGGCGACATGATCACGCTGGATGGCAGCACCGGCGAGGTTATTCTGGGTACTGTGCCGACGGTGCAGCCGGAAATGAGCGGTGATTTCGGCGAACTGATGGGATGGGCCGACAATGTGCGCCGCCTGAAGGTGCGCGCCAATGCGGAAACACCCGAAGATGCGCGCACCGCGCGGCGCTTTGGCGCCGAGGGTATCGGCCTGTGCCGCACCGAGCATATGTTTTTCAACGCCGACCGCATCATCGCGGTACGGGAGATGATTCTTGCGGGCGACGAGGCCGGGCGCCGCGCCGCGCTGGCGAAAATTCTGCCGATGCAGCGCGATGATTTTACTGCTTTGTTTGAGATCATGTCGGGCCTGCCGGTGACCATCCGGTTGCTGGATCCGCCGCTGCATGAATTTCTGCCAAAAAGCGATATTGAATTTGCGCAGGTCGCGGCGGCGCTGAAATGCGATGTGGAAAAGGTGCATGCCCGCGCCAATGAGCTGGAAGAAAGCAATCCCATGCTGGGGCACAGGGGCGCGCGGCTGGGTATTTCCTATCCCGAAATTTATGAGATGCAGGCCCGTGCAATATTTGAAGCCGCCATTGCGGCTTCGAAATCCTCCGGTGCGCCAGTACATCCTGAAATCATGATTCCGCTGATCGCGACGGGTAAAGAGCTGTCAATTCTGAAGGCGCGTATTGTTGGGGTCGCCGAGGCGGTAGCAAAGGAAACCGGCGCCCGGCTTGTCTATCAGATCGGCACCATGATCGAATTGCCGCGCGCCGCTTTGCGCGCGGGCGAAATTGCGCAGGAGGCAGAATTTTTCAGCTTCGGCACCAATGATCTGACCCAGACCACCTATGGCATCAGCCGTGATGATTCCGGAAGTTTCCTGAAAGATTATCTGAAGGCCGGAATTTTCGTGCAGGATCCCTTTGTCAGCCTGGATCAGGAAGGCGTGGGCGAGCTTGTCCAGATTGCCTCAAAACGCGGTCGGGCTACACGCCCTGATCTGAAGCTTGGCATTTGCGGCGAACATGGCGGCGACCCGGCATCGGTGCAATTCTGTCATGCCATCGGCCTTGATTACGTGTCCTGTTCACCGTTCCGCGTGCCCATTGCGCGGCTGGCAGCGGCCCATGCGGTGCTGGCGGTGCAGCAGGAAGAAGGCTGAGCCGCGTGACAGTGTGAAGCCGGATATTCCAAGCTTTGCTGAATTGCGCAGTGGCGGTAAAGCCGCCATGGCCCGCGCGCTGGCGGCGGTTGAGCAGTATACGGATGATCCGGCCGTGCCGGCCTTGCTGGATGCGGCATGGAATGCGGCGCGCGCCCATGTAATTGGCCTCACAGGCCCGCCCGGTGTTGGAAAATCCACCCTGATCAATGCGCTGCTGAAAAGCTGGCGGCGCCAGGGGCGAACGGTTGGCGTGATCGCGGTTGATCCCACATCGCGCAAAACCGGCGGGGCCCTGCTGGGGGATCGCACGCGGCTGTCAACCGACCCGGAAGACAATGGCGTTTTTGTGCGCTCCATGGCGGCGCGCGAGCGGCTGGGGGGGCTGGCGGCGCTGACGCTTCCCGCGATGGTCTTGATGCGCGCCGTCTATGATGTGGTGCTGATCGAAACGGTGGGCATCGGCCAGTCGGAAACCGATGTGGCGAATGTGTCTGATACTGTGATTTTCTGCATTCAGCCTGGTTCCGGCGACAGCCTGCAATTCATGAAGGCAGGCATCATGGAAGTGCCGCATATCGCTGTGGTGACGAAAGCCGATATGAATGCGGCGGCGCGGCGCGCAAAGGCCGATGTGGAAGGCGCGCTTGGACTGACGGAAATTGGCGCCAATGAATGGATGACGACGGTGCTGAGTTTAAGTGCGGCGCGCCATGACGGAATTAGTGAACTGGTCAGCGAGATTGACCGGCATCGGAACTGGCTGGCCCAAACCGGCGCCGGCGCGCGCACCCGCGTCGCGCAGGCGCATCACTGGCTAACCGAGATGGTGCGTGAACAGTTTGGCCTGCGCGGCCTTGCAAGGGCCGGCAGAGAAATAGATGCCGCACCCGACGCGCCGCCTTTTTCGCGGGCGTCGGTAATTATCCGTAAACTGATGTAATCTGTCAGTCATTAATCCGGTGATAGCTTTTATACCATTCCACAAATCGTGGAATGCCCACATCGATAGTTGTTGTGGGGGCAAAGCCGTGATCGCGCTGAATGGCGGTAATGTCGGCAAAGGTTTCCGCCACATCGCCCGGCTGCATGGGTTCAAATATTTTTTCGGCCTTGCGGCCCAGCGCCTTTTCCAGAACCGCGATCATATGGGTAAGTTTTTCTGAACGATGATTGCCGATATTATATATGCGGTGCGGGGCGTTGATCCCGTCATCGACAGGCGGGCCATCCAGGCAGGCAAGCACGCCTGCCACTATATCATCGACAAAAGTAAAGTCGCGTTTCATCTCGCCATGGTTGAACACGCGAATGGGCCTGCCCGCCAGTATCGCCTCGGCAAACATCCACAACGCCATATCGGGGCGACCCCATGGTCCGTACACGGTAAAAAACCGTAACCCGGTTTGCGGAAGCCGGTATAAATGTGAATAAGTATGGCTCATCAATTCATCCGCTTTCTTGGTCGCGGCATAAAGTGAAATGGGATTATCAACAGGGTCGCTTTCGGAAAATGGCAGCTTTTTATTGCCGCCATAAACTGAACTGGAAGAGGCGTAGACAAGATGTTGAAGGCCATCCAGGTGACGGCAATATTCCAGCACCGTCAAATGTCCGGTGATATTCGCCTTTGCATAGGCGAAGGGATGTTCAATGGAATAGCGCACACCCGCCTGTGCCGCCAAATGTATCACGCGCGTGACCTTGGCGCCACGCAATGCCGCGTTAAATGCGGCGGTGTCCGAGATATCAATCTCAAAAAACTGAAAAGCCGGATTTTTCAGCAGGGGCGTCAGGCGGTCACGTTTTAACTGCACTCGATAATAATCATTCAGATTGTCAACGCCAATGACCTGCGCGCCGCGCGCCAGCAGCGCGTGTGAAACATGTGATCCAATAAAACCCGCAGCGCCCGTTACCAATACCGTCATGTTGCCTGCCTGATAAAATTTTAAGCCGGTTTTTGCGCCAGCATGCTCTGCCATAAATTCACAAAGGATTGCGCTGCTGATGTCAGACTATATTCATTTTGTATGCGCGTACGGGCGCGTTTTCCCAGCGCCTGCCGTTTTTCTGTTGGCATCGCGCTCAACGTTAATATGGCCTGTGACAGCGCCTCTGCATTTCCGGGAGGAATCACGCAGCCATTATTCGCAATGACGCTGGCGGAATCACCCACATTTGTAACCACGCAGGGCAGCGCGCAAGACATAGCCTCGCCAATAGAATTGGAAAAGCCTTCGCCCACCGACGCCGATACGGCAATATCAACCGCCGCCCAGAATTGGGGCATGTCCGTTTGACGCCCCAGCAGATGCAGTTGCGGCAAGGCGCCATATTCGGCCAGAAGGCGCGCCATATTTGGACTGCTGCGATCAACACCTTCACCACAGGCCACAAAGGCAATATCGGGCCGCTGCAAACTGATCACCCTGACGGCAGCCAGGAATCCTGGATAATCCTTATGCGGATCATATCTTCCGGCCAGGCCAACCAGTATGGTTTCTGGCGCTATGCCAAGCTGCTTGCGCAAGCGCGCCCGTGCATCACTATCGGGACGAAACCGTTCACTGTCAAAACCATTGGGAATCAGCAGAAATTTTCCAGTGTCATATCCAAGCGCGGCATGGCTGGCAATGGATGCAGTGGCATTTACCACAATCGTCTGCGGGATGAAATGCGAAGCGATGGCGGCGGAACGTATGACCCGCCAGGTTGCAGGTTTCAGCAATTCCGGGTTCACCACCGACTGACGTACGCCCCAGGCCACGGGAACAGCGCCGCCAAATGGCCGCGCGATGCGCGCGGCAATTCCACCGATCAGGTCCGCATGATATAGCCAGGTCTGAATCACATCCGGGGCGATGCGCCGGATGCGCCGCGCCAGCCGCAGCGGCATCAGCATGCGTGGTAAAAAATTATCAAGCCCCATGACCTCAACCGGAATACCGCGCGCGGCGATAGAATCGGCCATCGGGCCACCTTCCTTCAGCGCAATCACATGGCTCGACACCTGTCTGGGGTCAAATTGCGTCAACAGGCGGTCCAGCATATTTTCTGCACCGCCAACGCCCAGCCCTGTGATGATATGTAAAACCCGCATTCGCTCTCTCAAACCGGACGCAGGCGCTGAAAATGGAAATACAGCACGCCGCTCGCTGCCGCAGCAAAGAAACACCATACCGAAATCAGTGCGTCAATATAAAGGTAAAGCGAGATTATATAGCCAAGAAAAACCAGTGCGCCAAAAATCCGGATGGTATGCTGTGATGACAACAGCAATGGCCCGCTGATCGCGACCACATAAACCAGCCGGTACGATGTCAGATACGGAAAATCGTTAAAATACCGGATACTGTGATTGTGTATTTCAGCGTTAACCGGGGATGTCAGAATCGCATAGAGAAGATAGCCGGAAACCAGCAGGCCAAGCAGCGTAAGGCTGCGCAATATCCGCCGCCGCTGGGGGGCTGTTTCAATCATCAGCACGGCAATGGGGGTCATGACGGGCCAGATGATCTCGGCAAAAACAATAAACAGCATGGCCAGCGCCGAAATTACCGGCGTCCCCTGTGGCGCGTCAGGAAGCAATATCCACAACAGCCCCTCAACAAACTGCTGGAGCGCAAACAGCAGAGGAAAGCCGGCCAGAGGGATTTCGTGGCGGGCAGGTTTTTTGCGCAAAATTGCGATGCCAACAAGCGCGTTGATTCCTGCTACTGCGAAACTGGCGCTGGCTGAAAAACACAAACAGAAGCATCCTGTGCGTTCGGAAAACAGTAATAAGCCGGAAGTTGGCAGAACCCGGGCCTGCCAGCGAGACGAACCATTTACGGATCAGTTTAGGCATAAATCGCCGCAGATTATAGAGGCATTCGCGCAAAGCGGCATTCGCACCGGTATATTCCGGGTAATTTGCGATTCGCCGTGCCTCTACCGTTGCGCCGCGCCAGCGGGGGCGCTATGTTGCGCCGAAATCAGGGCCCTGCCGTTCAAGGTCGGGCCTGCTTTTTGGGGTGTCGCCAAGTGGTAAGGCAGCGGCTTTTGATGCCGCCATTCCCAGGTTCGAATCCTGGCACCCCAGCCAATCTCACCTTGTCCGGCCCGGAGACATAGGTAACATTATGTACCTAAGACATGGGTGACACCCCCGGGCCAAAGGGGTTTTCTATTGGTTGCAGGGTACGTTGCTCCAGATCGATATAGCCCAGATCATAGTCTATAAAACTGGCTAGCCAAATGCCTTCGTCGACTTCCTTGATGCCAAGGGGTTGCCCGGCAAGGGCTGTGTTGATGTTGATCTTTTTGAGGTAAATGATGGCGCCGCCATTGACGTGATTATGGGGACCACTATCCTGAATAATCACAAATAGGACGATCCTGTCCGATCCGGATATTGATATCATTTTCACTGCCGCCGTATAAGAATACCTTCAATAATTGACTCAAAAAAGCGGGGAAGACATGTTTCCCATAGAAGACCCGAAATTTATCATCGATCTGGAGTTAAAATTCGTTCGCACGGAATTGATTGAATTTCTGGTCTATTGGAATGCAAAACGTGGCGCGCGGTCATTTCCCAGCCGCAAGGATATTGCGCCGCGCGAAATTGAAAAGCTGCTTCCGTGGATCAACATGTATGACATACTGGATGGCGGTAAAGAGTTCCGCGTCCGGTTAATTGGGACAGCCTTATCCGATGCGCTGGGCGGTGGGGATTATAACGGCAAACCTGTTTCCGAATTGCCGCAATTGCTTTCCAAACGCATTCAGCGCGGCATCAATCTGGTGCTGGAAACCCGCGCGCCCCTGCGCACCTATGCGATTGAATCCGCCATTCCCGGGCAGGACTTCCAGGGCAATGAATCCTGTCTGGCGCCATTGGCAACGAACGGCGCCGATATCGATATGATTATCGTCGTCTCCATTCTGGAAAATCGCAAATAGGACGAACCTATTCGGCCGCTTCGTGTTTTCCATGCCCCATATGCGGGTCCAGCATGCGGTGCATGTGCACAATGAAATAGCGCATATGCGCATCATCCACGGTACGCTGCGCCGCCGCTTTCCAGGCCTTTAGCGCGGAATCATAATCCGGAAATATCCCGACAATATCAAGATCGTCTGTATTCTTGAATTCCACACTCTGCGGGTCCGTAAGGCGGCCCCCGAATACCAGATGTAACAATTGTTTGGGCATGGCCAACTCCGATTGACAGATTTGAAGCCTAACAGGATTTCGTTAAGCATTTATGATCTGCAAATATCCTACATAGGCGATAGAAGTGCTTGTTGAAAGTCTCGAAATTAGGGCACACTAAATATTATTAACAACGGAAACCCGCCATGGACCTGTCCTTCAGCCCCGAAGAAATCGCATTTCGTGATGAAGTCCGCGCTTTTTTGAGGGAAAATTTAAGCCCGGAACTGATCGCCCAGACCCGCGAAAGCGCCCTGCCGCGCCGCGCGGACGTGACCCCCTGGCACAAGAAGCTGTTTGAAAAGGGCTGGGCTGCGCCAAAATGGCCGGTGGAGTTTGGCGGCACGGGTTGGAGCACCATGCAGCGCTTCATCTTTGACGCGGAAATGACCCTTGCCGGCGCGCCCCCTCTGTCGGCGTTTGGCATGACCATGCTGGCCCCGGTGATCATGCAATATGGCAATGCCGCGCAAAAGCAGCGGTTCCTGCCCAAAATCCTGTCAGGCGAAGAATATTGGTGTCAGGGCTATTCTGAACCGGGGGCCGGGTCTGATCTGGCGTCGATTAGAACCCGCGCCGAGGATAGGGGCGATCATTATCTGGTCAATGGACAGAAAATCTGGACCAGCAACGCCCAGGATGCGGACTGGATTTTCTGCCTGGTGCGCACCGACCCCGCAGCCAAGGCGCAGGAGGGCATCAGCTTTCTGTTGATCGATATGAAGACGCCGGGACTGCTGGTGAAACCGATCATTTCAATCAATGGCAAACACAGTCTGAACGAGGTGTTTTTCACCGATGTAAAGGTCCCAAAGGAAAATCTGGTCGGCAAGGAAAATATGGGCTGGACCTACGCCAAATTCCTGCTGGGCAATGAACGCACTGGCATTGCGGGCGTCGCCCGCGCCAGGGGCGCGCTGGAACGTTTGCGCGAACTGGCCGGGCAGATATGCGGCAATGATGGTGACAGATTACTGGACGATCCGGATTTTCGCCACCGCATAACGGCCATTGAGACTGATTTGCTGGCGCTTTCACACACCGATTTACGGGTTGCGGTATCGGCGGCGAAGGGTGCGTTGGGGCCTGAAGCCTCGATCCTGAAGGTGAAGGGTACCGAAATTCAACAGGCCATCAGTGATCTGGCGGTGGAAGCCCTTGGCCCATACGCCGCGCCATTCGATCAGCCGCACGGCGACAATCTTGGCGGCATCGGCCCTGCAAACCGCAAGGGCGTCGTGCCCGCCATGCTGTTCGGCCGCGCCGCCTCGATCTATGGTGGAACCAACGAGGTGCAGCGGAACATCGTCGCCAAAGCCGTGTTGGGGTTATAGTTTTACTGTGAATATATTAGCCTTCTCCCAGGCCGCCGAGAATAACAAGGAGCCGATTGCACAAATATTGCGCGAGACGTTTGCGGATATACGCAATGTGCTGGAAATCGGCAGTGGTACAGGGCAGCATGCGGTGTATATGGGCCAGCGCCTGCCGCATCTGATCTGGCGGACCAGTGACCTGGCGCATAATTTACCCGACATACAGGCGCGGCTGACGGCGGAAGCGCCTGCAAATGTCATGGCCCCGGTGGTGCTGGATGTCGCCATGCAAAGCTGGCCGGTCACGGATATTGACGGCGTGTTCAGCGCCAATACCGTGCACATCATGTCATGGGCGCATGTGATGCAACTGTTCCGGGGCATGGGTGAAGTTCTGTGTGAACAGGCCACAGTCTGCCTCTATGGCCCATTTAAATATGACGGCAAATTCACCACGCCCAGCAATGCGCAATTCGATCTCTGGCTGAAACAACGCGATCCGCTCAGCGGTATTCGCGACTTCGAAGCCGTGGATGCGCTGGCCCACGCCCAGGGTCTGCGCCCGGTGGCCGATCATGCCATGCCCGCCAATAATCAATTGCTGGTGTGGCGGCGGGGATAAGCGGTCTTGCGACTAACAGCTAAATTACAGGATTGTTATTGCATATTATTAAAGTGCGGCAAGTCGACGCAAATAAGGCTTTGCTCACATGCAAAATTGATTGGAACCCCGATTCAAACCGGTGCACCTTACGCATCCATACTAATGCAGGGAGATCGCCAGAATGAAGCTTTATAACTCATATTTGTCGCCATACACCGCGCGGGTGCGTTTGCTGTGCAATGTCAAGGGATTGAATGTGGAAATGGCTGATCCGCCCGGTTTTCGCACGGACGCCTTCAGGACGATCAATCCCATCGGCAAAATTCCGGCGCTGGAACTGGATGACGGCGCCATCCTGCCGGAATCCGAAGTGATCTGTGAATATCTGGAAGACATGTTTCCGGCGCCCAGTCTGCGCCCCGCCAATGCGCGCGACCGGGCGCAGGCGCGGCTGATCGCACGCATATCGGATCTCTATATTATGCCTGCTGTAAGGCCGCTAATTTTCAAACTGTTCGGCAGGGAAATCTCTGCGCAAGCCGTCGCCGAAGCCATTCCGAATTTGCGCACCGCCTTGAAAGACCTGGAAGCGTTGATCGGCGAAGGTGGATATGCCGCGGCGAAACAACTCACCCATGCCGATGGCGCACTGGCCGCGTCGTTATTGTTCGTCACAACGATCCTGCCGCGCTTTGATGTTCCGAACCCGCTGGAGGGTTATCCAAAAGTTGCCGCCTATTGGGCTGCCATCGGCAAAGACCCGCACATCGCCAAAATCCTGGGAGAAATGCAGGCCGGCATGAAAGCCGCGTTCGGGGGCTAAGCCCCCGCTGCAACTTTCCGGCGGCGCGGGAACCAGCGCTCCAGCGTTACCGCAAGGGCTGGCAATGCGGTAACCGCGCCGACCATGTTGATAAAGAACATGAAGGATAGCAGCATGCCCATATCGGCCTGGAATTTCAGCGCGGAAAACGCCCAGGTCGATACGCCGATACTCAATGTGACGCCGGTGAATATCACGGCCATGCCGGTTTCCTGCAACGCCTGGGCATAGGCGTCGGCAATATCCATACCGGCCTCCAGATAGCCCTGCATGCGGCTATAGATATAGAAGGCGTAATCCACGCCGATGCCCACCGCCAGCACCAGCACCGGCAGGGTTGAAACCTTCAGGCCGATTTCCTGCCACGACATGAACCAGTATCCGATGAACGTCGCCAGTATCAGTGGCGCGCAGCAGCAGATCGTCGCCCGCCAGTCGCGATAGGCCAAAATCACCAACGCAATGATGGCGATATAAACCGCGATCAACATCGGCACTTCCTTTTCGGCAATGACTTCATTGGTTGCAGCCATGATGCCCACATTGCCCGATGCCAGGCGGAAGTTCACGCCCTCCATCGGATTATCGGCAATGAACTGCTTGCTTGCCGCGACCACGCGCTTGATGGTGGTCGCCTTGTGATCCAGGGTAAAGGCGATCACCGGCAACATGGTGCATTCCTCGTTCAGCAGGCCGCCACTTGGGGGAACCCCGCCAATGGTCAAGGCGAAGGTCCTGGCATTGCGCGCCATCGCCCGGAATTTCAGATTTTCCTCCATCCATATCGCATGCCCGCGCTTGGCAAGTGTCGATAGCGACATGGCGTATTTGACGCCCTCGGTGTTCTGCAAATGCCAGGTAAACCGGTCGAGCAAATCCATCGCGGGATAATCGATGCACGAAAGTTTTGGCATTTCTCCAATGATGATGAAGGCGTCAAGATTCATGGAGAATTTCTCCACCATCAGATTGGTGTCCACATTATAGCGTTCTTCCGGCCACAGTTCTGGCGCACCCGCATGCAGATCGCCCACATGACGGTCACGGGTGGCCATAACCGATACGACAAAAACCACCACGCAGATCGCCAGGGTTATGGTGCTTGTCCGGGGCTGCGCAATCTGCGCCAGCCAGCGCATCGCTTTCGCACGGCCTTCTCGCGCACGGGTAATGCGCGCCACATAGGCCGGTCCAAATCTGCAATAGGACGCCACAATCGGTAGCATGAACAGGTTGGTGATGATTTTCAGCGCCACGCCAATGGACGCCATCATCGACATTTCCTGGATCATCGGAATGGGAATGAGATACAGCGTCAAAAATCCCACAAGGGCAGTAACCAGCGCCATAACGCCCGGAACGAGCAGGCGGCTGAAGGTTGCGCGCGCTGCCGTCTCACTATCGCGCCCCGCACAAATTTCCGCCGACATCAGGTTGATCTGCTGCACACCATGGCTGACGCCAATAGCATAGACCAGAAACGGCACCAGAATCGCCAGTGGATCAAGACCGATATCAAACAGCTTCAGCAGCCCAAATTGCCACACGACAGATATCAGCGAACAAAATACTGCGAGCAAGGTCAGCACAACAGAGCGCGCATAGATATAGACCGCAATAGTCGTCAGCACAAAGGCCAGCAGGAAAAACACGCCGACATTCTTTGCTTCTTCTGCAATATCCCCGATCATTTTGGCGAAACCGACAATATGAATTTCATATTTATCGTCTTCAAAGCGATCCCGGATTTCAGTTTCCAGCTTTCTGGACAGATCAATATAGTCCAGCGGTTTTTTGGTCTTATTGTCGATTTCGTTCAGGTTCGCCTTGATTGATGCAACTGTGAAATCATGCGACACAAGTTGCCCGACATGACCGCCGCGCAGCGTATTGTCGCGGATACGGTCGATTTTTTTCTCATCCAGATTTTTTACCGTTACATCAGCCTCGATAACATTATAGGCCAGCAAGCCTTCTTCATTGACTTCCAGTACCCGTGTGTTCGGCGTCCAGAGCGACTGCACCGATCCGCGATATACCCCCGGCAAAAAGAAAACCGCGTCCGTGACTTCATTCAGTTTGCGCATCGCATCCACGGTCCAGATTGAACCTTCACGCGGATGCACGCCAATGATGATCGTATTGGGCGGCGGCAGTTTATCGCGATACTCCCTGAATGTTTCAATAAACGGATGATCGGTCGGCAACTGCTTGATGAAACCGGCGTCAAAGCGCAACTGCGCCGCATAATAGCCGGTAACAAGGGTCAGCAGCAGCAGCGCCAGTAGAATTGGGATGCGCAGTTTGAATACTGCGTCTTCTACGCGATTGAGCATGCCGGATTGTTTCCTCTTGTTTTTTTATCCGGCGTCATAACCGGTGGCAGGTATGAAAATTCCGCATATTGTACCGCCACAATATGCTGGTATATCGTTCAGCCTATTGTATGAATTATCACCTGCCGCAAGCCCTGACAACTTGTCAATTTATTCGGTTGCCTCTTGTATGATTCTGATGAAGCGGTGAAACTGGCTGGCTGGCTGGCTGCGAAGTAGCCAATATAACTGAATCATACGGAGGAGCGAACCATGGCCCTGACCGATCTCGACCATTACAACATCTTTACCGGTAATCTTGACCGTTCGGTGAAATTCTATGAAGAGGTGCTTGGCCTTCACAATGGCAAGCGGCCCGATTTTGGTATCCCTGGCGCATGGCTGTACTGCGGTGAAAAGGCTGTCGTGCACCTGGTTGGGATCAAACAAAATGAAAAAAGCGGCGCCGGAACCATTGATCATGTCGCATTCCGCGCAACCGATTTCGAAGGCATGAAGGAGAATTTACAGAAGCGCGGAATCAAATTTTCTGAAATGTCCGTTCCGGATTTCAATGTGCGCCAGATTTTTGTGCACGATCCGGATGGTGTAAAAGTGGAACTGAACTTTTTCGGTAATTAACGGATTTCGGCCTGCAGCGGGTTCAGGCCGCTAAAACGCAGCACGGCAATATCCCCTGACTGCAGCGCTTCGGCGCGCACGGCCCAACGATTGGATTCAAACGCCAGCGCCCGGCGCAATTCAGATTGCCTGTGAGGGTCTGTCTCCTGTGAAAGCAAATTATCCATGTTTTTTCTCAAACTGCGAAAACCTTCTGCAATCATTTGGCAGTAGCGTGCCGTCTGATCTTCGGTAACCCGCAGATCAAGTTTCGCCTCGGCAAATGCTGTTGTATATTCTTCCTTGTTCCAGAAATGGCTGGCCTCTTCATCCGCCTCGTTCCATTCCGCAATGCGCGGGCTTGCTTTGCCCTTGTCGGTAACGACATAATCAATGATAAAAAACTGGCCGCGCGCCTTTAACCCGGCTTCAATTTCCGCAATCAGCCGCTTTTTTGCCTGAACGTGATGCAATAATTCTTTCGAAAAAATACAGTCATATTTTCGTTTTGGAAGCTCCACGGTTTCAGGCGCATAATGGGCAAGCGGGACTTTCTTGCCCATACCGTGCATAACGGATTGTTCCATGCCAACCTTCACATGTTCTGGAACAGCTTCAAAAGCGCTAACCCATATGCCATAAGCCGAGCTGATGGCACGCGCAGGGCCGCCCAGGCCCGCACCAAGATCCAGCATGCTCATTTCCGATGTCAGCCCTAACCTGGCCGTTGATTCATTGATAAACTCAGCGGGGCCGGGGCAAAGATTTCCCTCACCCCACAGCGCCTGCGACACAATACCGCGGGCATTGATATCCTGCTGTTGCTTCTTGCGGGGAGGCGCAGCAACCCGTGCCCCGCCACGAGTATCTTTAATGGATGCATCGCTGGCCCTGGGCTCTGTGTCTCCACTCCACCACAGCAGAAAGGCGCGCTTATAGTCATCCAGCGCTGCCAGCGTCAAGGAATCATAGCCGTTCCACCAGGCCATTATTTTCTCTTTTATCCCTGCCGTCGGCGCAGGCTGTCCATCCACCATCTAGTCGCCCCTAAGTCTTCTTCGGTTCATCCCCAAGACGAATCCGACGAGGTAAGCTTTGGCTCATAACGCAACTAACAGCACATTATGGAAAATATTTCTTAAGATGAGGTTAACACGCCTTTTGTTGCCTGACGGATGGTAGCGCCCCGTGCGCCTTGCGTACCAGAGAAATCATGCTTCTGGCGTCATCCGCCAGAATGCCTGCCCCGGGCCAGATGCCCCGCTGTGGCGCACCGCCAAAGCCTACCCAATTCCCGGCTTGGGACCGTTTTCATGCAACTTCGCGTAGCCCCCCTGCCGCTTCCGCCATCTGGCGCGGTACCGGCACGCGGTAATCCAGCAGCATCTGGGCAAACGCCTTGCCCTGGGGATCGTTGCGAAGGCTGGCGACGCCGCCGCCGCCCAGAATATCCTCCAGCAGGAAATTCAGCGCATTAATTCCGGGCACTTCAAAGCGGTGCACCTTGCCTTGCAGGATATGCGCAAAATATTCCGAGACGGATTTTTCCGTAAGGGCCGCGCGGATATAGGGAAGATATTCCGGCTTGCGCGCAATGACGCCAATATTGGAATGATTACCCTTGTCGCCGCTGCGGCCATAGGCCAGCGCCACCAGTGGCACTTCGGTCATTTGCGCCGATTGCGCCGACGCATCGCCACCAGACGGGCGAATGATTGCTTTGGGATCAAATCCGCCATTTACCGGCACCTCGACGGGAATGATTTCATTTCCCATATGCACGGCCACCTGAATATCGCGTTTGGGCGTCAGGCAGGAAAACAGCCGCACTACGGGCGACACCTTTGGCCGGTTACCCGCCAGCCCGCAGGTGCCCGCCGCCATTGCTGTCGCCGCCGAGGTCGCCTCGCGCACCAGCATATCCAGCGCCTTGGGGTTTTCATGTTTGGCGGCAAGTTTCAACACCACCTCCCGCGCGCCGCGCGCCCGGCTATGCGGGCCGTAACTTGCTTCTGCGCCCACGACCTCAATGCTGGTTTCGGTAAAATCGGCCATATTCATTTCACGGAACATGCGGCTGCAGCGCTTGAATATCGCCTCGCCGGTTTTTTCCGCCTTCGCGGCCGCATCAATCCCGCCGATGGTATGATACATGCCAAGACGGAAACCATCTTCGTATGTTGCGGATGTTTTATAACTATCCGTAGGCGCAAGGCCTTTGGCGTTACTGACGCGCACCTTGTCCTTGCCGGTTTGCTCGATTTTCACGGCTGAGAAATCACAGGTTACGTCGGGCAACAGATAGGCCTGTGGATCACCGATTTCATACAGCATCTGTTCGGCAATCGTGCCAAAACTGACCAGCCCGCCCGTGCCATCCGGCTTCGACATGACAAAGCTGCCATCAGCGGATATTTCTGCGATGGGAAAGCCGATATTGTCCCAGTCTTCCGACAGGTGCCAGTCCGTGTGAATGCCGCCGGTTGCCTGGGCGCCGCATTCCAGAATGTGGCCTGCCAGACTGCCCGCCGACAAAAGGTCATAATCATCCAGCTTCCAGCCAAATTCATGGATGCAGGCCCCCAATGTCACCGCACTGTCCACACAACGCCCGGTGATTACAATGTCCGCACCTTTGGCCAGCGCCGCCGCAATGCCCGGCGCACCCAGATAGGCGTTCATCGACATCAGTTTTGGCGGCATGGATGCGCCGCTGAACATTTCCTTCACACCCGCACTGCGCATCGCGTCGGCGCGGTCAAGAATGTCATCGCCGGTTACCACGGCGACTTTCAACTTCAGGCCCAGCTCATCCAGCAGCGCCTGCACCGCCCTGCCGCAGGCAAGTGGATTAACACCGCCTGCATTGGAAATAATCCTGATGCTCTGACGCGCCACTTCGGGAAGAATGCCGCGCAACACGCCGGAAACGAAATCCAGCGCATATCCCTGTTCCGGATTTTTCGTCCGCGCACGGGCCATGATCGACATGGTGATTTCCGCCAGATAATCGAACACCAGATAATCGACATTGCCATCGCGCACCAGTTGCTGCGCGCCCATGCCCGTATCGCCCCAAAAGCCGGTGGCACCGCCAATGCGAATGGTTTTTTGTCTGCTCATATCCAGTCCCTCCCTATGATTGGCGTGCATTTTCGCACAGCCGGGCGGCAGCGTCAAAGCGCCTGGACGGGTTGCCTTACATCATCCATACGAGTAGGTTCCCGGCAATTCCTGTATTGTTGAACTTTTCCTGGATAATCATGACTAATCCCTCAGACATGGCGGTCCCCCGGCCAGCCTTGCTCGCTGGCGCCGTGCTTGCCATATGTTTCACGCTGGCCCTGCTGGCGGCGGGAATGAACCTGTCTTTTTCAGTGTTTTTACTGCCACTGAAGAAGGAACTGTCGGTGGAGCGCGGGACGGTTTCGAGTATTGTGTCGGTCGCACTGCTGATTTCCGGGCTGATGTCACCGGTTACGGGAACCCTGATGGAACGGCTGGGGCCGCGCATACTCTATCCCGCCGGGCTTGCCCTGTTCGCCAGCGCCTATGCCATCGCGTCTCAGGCCGACAATATATATATGCTGTACGCCTCCATTGGCGTTATGGGCGGCATATCCATTGCCTGTATCGGGCCGGTGCCTGCGGCGGTGTTGATCAACCGCTGGTATCATGCCCGGGTTGGCGCGGCGATGGGGGTGATCTATTCCGCCAGCGGCGTCGGCACCTTGATTGTTTCACCTGTCGCGGCAATGCTGATTGGGCTTTATGGCTGGCGCGCCACCTATCAGATTTACGCCATTGCACTCGTTGCACTGATCCCGTTGCTGTTGTTGATGCCATGGCGCAAAATCCGTGCCGGACATCCGCATTACCGGCAATTCCACGCACCCAGAAACGATCATGCCGCGATAAACAGCCCGGACGTGTGGACGCTGAAACGCGCACTGCGCACCATGGCGTTCTGGGACATGGCGGCGGCATTTTTCTTTGCCGGCGCCGGGGTAATGAGCATCATGATCCACTCTGTCAGTTTCATGATCGAAACCGGCATCGCGCCCGTGCACGCCGCCGCCGCATTTGGCTTTATTGGCCTGTTGAGTCCCTTTGGCGTTATCGGCTTTGGCGTACTGGGGGACCGCATCGGGCCCAGGCCGGCAGTATTATTGAGTTATGTACTAAGCCTGAGTTCCGTGGGTGGCCTGTTCCTGATCAAATATTACCCCTCACCCATCGCCATTCCCATATTGGTGATCAGCGTTGGTCTGTCCATGGGTGCGCGTGGCCCGACGGTTTCGGCCATGGCCTCACGGATTTTCGCAGGCCCGAATTTCGGTGGTATTTATGGCGCGATCAGTATGTGCGGCGGCCTCGGCTCGGCAATCGGCACCTGGCTTGGCGGCTTTTTACAGGATGTTTTTCACACGTCAGACGCCTTGCTGATATTTTCAGCGGTTATGATAGTATGCAGCGCGTCTCCGTTTATCGTGGCGCGCGCCCTGCGCCAGCAATAGGCAAGAGATGACCAGACTTGGCGTACTTGATCAATCCCCAATCCGCGATGGCGGTAGCGCCGCGCAGGCGCTGGCCGAGACGGTTGATCTTGCCAAAGCCTGCGAGCGTTTCGGCTATCACCGCTATTGGGTGGCCGAACATCACAATACCAGCAGCTTTGCCGGATCGGCGCCCGAAATTCTGATCGGCAGGATAGCGGGCGAAACGAAGCATATGCGCGTCGGCGCGGGCGGGGTGATGCTGCCGCATTACAGCCCGCTGAAAGTCGCTGAATGTTTCAAACTGCTGGAGGCGCTGTATCCTGGCCGCATAGATCTTGGCCTTGGCCGCGCGCCCGGCACGGACCCGCGCACCAGTGCGGCGCTACAACCGGGGCCCAAAGCCTATCCCATCGACGTGTTTCCGCAGCAGATCGAATTATTACAGCAATTTCTGGCCGATGACTTTCCCGCAGGGCATCCCTATCAGGGCATTCACGCCATGCCGCTAGTGGCCACGCAACCCGAACCCTGGATGCTCGGCTCCAGCATTCAGGGCGCGCTGTATGCTGCGCGGTTCGGCTTGCCCTATTGCCATGCGCATTTCATTACGCCGGAACAGTCTGAACAGTCGGTGGCGGCGTACCGCAAAAACTTTCAGCCATCGGCGCAACTTGCCGAACCCTACGCGGCGCTTGGCGTCAACGCCCTGGCCGCAGACACAACAGAGCAGGCGCAACACATCGCCAAGCCGCGCAATCTGTGGGTGACGCAACTGCTGCTGGGATCACGCGGGCGTTTTATCAGCCCGGAACAGGTGGACGCGCACCCCTTCACGCTTTCCGAGCGCGGCCTGTATGACAGCATCCAGTCGCGCGGCATTACCGGCACGGGGCAAGAATGCCGCGACAGGCTGAATGCGCTTGGCGCGTTACACGGCGTAGATGAATATATTTTACTGACGATCACCTATGCCTATGCCGACCGCGTGCGCTCTTATGAACTGATAGCAGCAGCGTTTGGGCTTTAGGCCGCCGCACTTGGCCGCGCCGATACTTCGCCGTGCCAGCGTTTGAGATGCTGCAAATCGTCCGGCATTTGGACGGCGCCGGTATTGGCGCCGAAATCAATCGAACAGAGCAGCGTTATGTCCGCGATGGAAAAATCCGGCCCGGCAACATAGCGGCGGCCGGCCAGCACATCATCGAAGATCTGCATGGCCCGCAACGCGCGCGCTTTGGATGCCCTGGCCCAGGCTGCAATCTGATCGGGTTCCAGCGCCTTGCCAATTTCCGTGCCGTGGCGAAACACCCCCGCGATGGACGGCAGCAATTCAAATTCGGCGCGCCGGGACCACATATCGATAAATGCGCGTTCCTCCGTGTCGCGCCCGAGCAGCGGCGGCGCGGGATGCAGTTCTTCGATATAACGGCAGATGGAAACCGATTCCCCCAGCAGTTTGCCATTATCCAGTTCCAGCAGCGGCACCAGTACAAATGGATCCTTGGCCATATAATCTGCCAGCCTGTGCTGCCCCTTGATCAGGTTAATCTGCACCGTGGGAATGGTGACGCCTTTTTCCGCAAGGAACATCCGCACCCGGCGCGGATTGGGCGCGGCGCGGTAATCATATAGCAGCATGGCGATAGTTTCCTTTCTTCTTCATTCTGAATTGACAGGCTCCATGATCGGAAACCAGCGCAATGCTTGACCTCCCGTTCCCAGTGGGGCAAAGAATAGCCCATCTGATCAACAAAAACAGGTCTTACAGCAGGAAAGGATAGTTCTATGACAATCAGATTTGATGGAAAAGTGGCCATTATTACCGGCGCGGGCGGCGGGCTTGGGCGTTCGCATGCGCTGCAACTGGCCAAGCTTGGGGCCAAGGTCGTGGTCAACGATCTGGGCGGTAGTGTTGACGGCACCGGCGGCTCCAGCGCCGCCGCCGAAAAGGTTGTTGCGGAAATCAAGGCGGCGGGCGGGCAGGCCATCGCCAATGGCTCCAGCATCACCGACAAAAAGGGCGTCGAAAATCTGGTCAAGCAGGCCATGGACGCCTATGGCCGCATCGATCTGCTGGTCAACAATGCCGGTATTCTGCGCGATAAAAGCTTTTCGAAAATGTCGCTGGAAGATTTCGAACTAATCGTTGATGTGCATCTGATGGGCGCAGTCTATGTGACCAAGGCAGTATGGCCGATCATGCTGGAACAGAATTATGGCCGTATCGTCATGGTTACGTCCGGCAGCGGACTGTTTGGCAATTTCGGCCAGACCAATTACGCCGCCGCGAAACTGGGCCAGGTTGGCCTGATGAATGCCCTGAAGCAGGAAGGCCGCAAATATAACATCAAGGTGAACACGCTGGCCCCGATTGCCGCCACCCGCATGACCGAATCCATCATGCCGCCCCAGGCGCTTGAGGCGCTGAAACCGGAACTGGTGACGCCTGCCGTATTGTTCATGCTGAGCGAGGACGCGCCAACCGGCGCCATCATCACTGCGGGTGCGGGTTTCTTCGCCGCTGTAAAAACCATCGAAGCCGAAGGCATGCTAATCCCCGGCGCGGTCAGCGTCGATGATGTCGCCGCCAACTGGGACAGGATCAGCGATTTCAGCAAGCATGTGACCTATGAAAGCGTCAATGACGGCACAGGCCGGGTGTTCAAGCTGCTCAAGGGTTAGAGCACGCCTTGTGCTCATGAAAAAGGCCCCGGAAATTCCGGGGCCTTTTTTGTGCGCTTTATTTTAATGCATACGCGAAATGGCGCGCGCCTCTTCTTCGGTCAGGGGCTTGCGCTTCAGCGGCCACAGATATTCCAGCGCGGCAACCATCGCGGGCAGCAGCGTAATAGCGCCAACCATGTTCACAATAAACATGAAGGTCAGCAGCAGGCCCATATCAGCCTGGAATTTCAGTTCAGAGAAAATCCAGGTGGACACACCGATCGCCAGCGTGCCGCCGGTAAACATGGTGGCCGATCCCACATCGTTCAGCGCCTGCAAATAGGCCTCGTGCGGGGATACGCCCATGCGCATGTAACGCTGCATCCGGTTATATTCATAGATGCCGTAATCAACGCCAATACCCACCGCAATCGCGAGCACAGGCAGCGTCGAGATTTTGAGGCCGATACCCGCACCGTTCAGGAACCAGTTGCCGATAATCGTTGACAGCACCAGCGGCACCACGCAGCAAATCGCGCCGCGCCATTCCCGATACACAAAGATCACCAGGATCATCACCACGCCATATACATAGAGCAGCATGGGAATTTCCGAATGCTCCACCACCTGGTTGGTCGCAGAAACAATGGTCACATTACCAGTGCCAATGCGCAGTTTAATATCGTCCGATTGGTTGGCGGGGTTGGCGATAAATGTCTCCGCCACCTTGACTACCCGCTTAACGGTTTCGGCCTTGGTATCCGCCAGATAGACATGGGTTGGCAGGATGGCGCATTGCGTATCCAATAGACCCGTGCCGCTTTCAATGCCGGAGGTCGCCTGCGCCAGCGCGCTGCTGGCGCGCGGCAGGGCCTGCATTTTCAAATGCCCCTCCTGCCACAGAGCGTTGGCGTTTTTGGCGATGGCCGTTAAACCAATCGTCGACACAACACCCGGAACATTCTGCATTTCCCAGGCCAGCCGGTCCAGAAAATCCATCACGCCATAATCGATACAGGCCGCTTTCGGCGTCTCGGCGATAATCGTGAGAACATTCAGGCCAAGACCAAAATTCTCGGCGATGAAGCGGCTGTCAGAATTATACCGGGAATCCGGGCGCAACTCGCCTGCACCCGCATGCACGTCACCGATCTGGCGTTTGGATCCCTGGACGAAGCCAATAATCCCCAGCACGATGCAAAAACCGATGAAGATAAAAGCATTTCGTGGCAAGGCAATCTTGGCCAGAAAGGGCCATGCGCGCGCGCGCGAATCCATCGCGCGCTGTACCTTGGGCCCATATTCCGGGCCCGGCGCAATATAGGACACCAGCAGCGGCAACATGACGAGGTTGGAGACGATCTTGAGCCCCACGCCGATGGACGAGGTGATCGCCAATTCCTGGATCATCCCGATCGGAATGATGTAGAGCGTTCCAAAGCCTGCAAGGCACGTCATCAGCGCTACCGCACCCGGACGCAGCAGGAAGGAGAAGGTTACGCGGGCCGCTTTTTCCTTATCCAGTCCGGCAGCAATTTCAGCGCCGACCATGTTGATCTGCTGCACACCATGGCTGACGCCAATCGCGAACACCAGGAATGGCACCAGCACGGCAAGCGGATCAAGGCCGAATCCCATGAGATTCAATAAACCAAATTGCCAGATCAGCGAACAGAGCGAAGCCGCAACCGTAACCAAAGTCAAACGGACAGAGCGGCAATACAGCCAGAGCATGATGCAGGTAAGGGCAAAAGCGACGATAAAGAATGTCACCACGCTTTTGGCGCCGTCGGCAATATCGCCCGTCAGCTTGGCGAAGCCGATAATTTTTACGTCGACGGTGTCGGATACATATTTGGCCCGGATTTCATTTTCCAGCCTGTAGGCTACATCAAAATAATCCAGCCGCTCCTTGGTTTCCGGATTGAAATCGAGCAATTCCGCCCGGATCATTGCGGCATTGAAGTTTGTTGCGACGAGGCGCCCCACAAGGTCAGCGCGTAGCGTATTATCGAGAACTTTCTTGATGCCTTCCGGCGTTGGCTTGAAGTTGGCCGGAATCACGTCGCCTGCTTCGAGGCCATCTTCTGTTACGGCAATAAAGCGGGTATTCGGCGTCCAGAGCGACGTCACCGTGTGACGCGCGACACCGGGAATAAAGAAGATATCGTCCGTAGCCTTTTTCAGGGTTGCGAGAAAATCCGGAGTCCAGATTTCGCCTTTTTTAGCCTCAAGGACGACCAGAATGCGGTTGCCGCCGCCAAAAGCCTCTGAATATTGAAAAAATGTGTCGATATATTCGTGGCCAATGGGCAGCATCTTCCTGAAGCCTGCATCCATCCGCAAATTGGACGCGAAGTAACCCATAAAAATCGTCAATATAAATAAGGCAGAAAGTATCACCGCCTTGTAGCGGAACACAAAATTCTCAATACCCTTCACGATCCTTCTCCCCACCTGCTATCGGTAACCGGCATGACCTGCCTGTTATTGCCATTGCAAATTATTTTTATTAGACGTCAGAAATATGAACAACCTGACCCCCACACCCCCTTCTTATCATGAAAAGCAGGGAAGGTTGCAAGTAGAACTATTCGTGATCCCGTGTGTTTGTCTGCTTTCACGCACATATAGAACTCTGTCAGTAGTGCGCATCTGCGGACGTGAATGATCTTGACATTTTGGTTGCTAACCGCGATCACAAATACAGAGCGATAATAACGATCAGTGGAGAGGAACAAAATGGCAAAGATGGTGCCCCTGGAAGAGGGCTATATGGTCATCCCGGAAAATCCGGAGCTGCCCTGCCGCCTTATTGGTTCGTACAGCAAGGCTGCGAATAAAACATATTTCCCAATACGTAAGTTATGCCCTGTAACGTCAGAGCCGGTTGAGGATGTTGAGCTGTCAACTGTTGGCGAGCTGTATTCCTGGTCTTTCATCATGATGCCGAAAATGGGCAGCCGCGAAAAAGTGGCCGGTTATGGCGTTGGCCAGATCGATCTGCCGGAAGGTGTGCGCATCCAGGCCCCGATTGATGGTAAAATGGGCGATTGGAAAATCGGCATGAAAATGCGCCTCGCGCCAAATCCCGTCGTAACAGACGAAGACGGCACCCAGTATTGCAGCTTCAAATTTGTTCCCGCCTAGGAGAATAATACAATGAATAGAGATGTTTACGTTATCGGCGTAGGGATGCACCGGTTCTCCAAGGACTATATTCCCAAGCGCGATCTGTATTTTACCGCCGGCATGGACGCCATTAAAGATGCGGGCGTCAAATTCCGTGATGTGGGCGCGGTTTACAATGGTTACATCGGCGGCGGCATGATGGAAGGTATTGGTTTCACCAAGGATCTGGGCCTGACGGGGGTTCCCGTCACGCATGTGGAAAACGCCTCTGCAACTGGTTCGTCAGCGTTTCGCGAGGCGGTATGGGCGGTTTCCGGGGGTCAGGCCGATGTCGCCATGGCCATCGGCTATGACGATATGCGCTTGATGGGCAATCCCATGAACAAGGGCCTGCCCGGCAAGAAAAAACTGCCTTCCATGGAAAATCTGATGCTGCCGGCCGGTTTTTTCGCCATGTGGGCACAGCGCCGGATGCATGAAAGAGGCACCACGATTGAAACCTTCGCCAAGATTGCGGCAAAGAACTGGAATCACGGACGCCATAATCCCATGGCCCAGCGTCGCGCCGATCATGTGGTGACAGCCGAAGAAGTGCTGGCCTCCGATATGGTCGCCTATCCCCATACCGCGATGATGGCTTGCGCCAGTGGCGCAGGTGCGGCGAGTGCGATTGTCGCTACCGAAGCCTGGGCGAAAAAACATGCCAATGGCCGCCCCATGATCAAGGTGCTGGCGTCACAATCCCAGTCTGAACATTATGGCGAAGGGCATATTTTTATGGGTGCGGTGGTGGGACCATCCTATTCCACCGAAATCACCGGCAAACTGGCCTATGAAGAGGCCGGACTTGGGCCAAAGGATATCAACTTTGTGCATGTGCATGACGCCTTCCCGATCGAGGAGCTTATGTATTATGAACTGCTTGGTTTTTGCGGCGCTGGCGAAGGCGACCGCATGCTGGCGGATGGCGAAACCACATTCGGCGGTAGGGTGCCTTTCTCGCCCGATGGCGGCCTGATCGCGCGCGGCCATCCCGGCGGCCCGACCGGCCTTGCGCAGGTCTGGGACGCCACCCGCCAGTTGCGCGGCGAACAGGGCAAGTTCCAGGTCGAAGGCGCACGCACCGGCCTGGTGCATATGATGGGCGCGGGATCTATCTGCATCGTGCATATCCTGCAAAAGGCGTAATTATCCGTTCACAGAACAACAAAAAGGCCGGGTACTCCCCGGCCTTTTTTATAGGGGACGCTGGATGCACAGAAATCTTGCTGAAATGTCCCGCACCCCGTTTGATATTCTTATCATCGGCGGCGGCATTACCGGGGCCAGCATTGCCTGGGACGCCAGTTTGCGCGGACTTCGCGTCGCGCTGCTGGAAAAAGGCGACTTTGCCAGCGCGACAACGTCCGCCTCGTCCAAGCTTATTCACGGCGGCCTGCGATATTTGCGCAATTTCGAATTCGGGCTGGTACGGGAATCCCTGCGTGAGCGGCGCATCTGGCAAACCATTGCGCCGCATATGGTAATGCCGCTGCAATTCATTCTGCCTGGCGCATCGCGTATGCAGCACCTGACATTGCGCGCGGGACTGGTGCTGTACGACCTGCTGTCGTTTGACCGCAACAGGGGGATGCGCGCGGACAAACGCCTGCCGGGCCATGGGGCGCTGTCGCCCGCGCAGGCGGTGGCGGCTGAGCCATTACTTGAAGGCGCAGCTACCGCCGGTGCGCTGAGCTATTATGATTGCCAGATGCACACCCCTGAACGCCTTGCGCTGGAATTTCTGGCAGGCGCCGTGGCCAATGGCGCGCAGATCTCCAATTATGCGCAGGCCATGCGCCTGAATGGAACACCGGGCCGTATTAACGGCGTCCATGTTCAGGACAAACTGAACGGACAGAAATTTAATATTTCCGCCAGTTTGATCATCAATGCCGGTGGTCCGTGGGCGGATTATATTGTTGTTGTAGCAAATAAGCCCGATGCGATTAGGTTGCAACGCTCCAAGGGCATTCATTTAATCACCCGTTCACTGTCACGCCATGCCATTGCCGTGATCGGCGATGATGCGCATTTTTTTGTGTTGCCCTGGCGGGGACACTCCATTCTGGCAACGACAGATACACCGTACACAGATGATCCTGATAAATTATCTGTAACCGAAAATGATATTGCCGAACTTCTCGCCAAGGTTAATCGCGGCCTGCCGCGGGCGCAACTGACCCGCAAGGATGTGCTGCACGGCTATGCGGGCCTGCGGCCCCTGGTGGCGGACGCGGCCGAGCCCAACAGCAACACCTATGGCGCCAGCCGTGGATCGGAAATTTTCGATCATGCCAAAGAAGAAAACCGCGCAGGATTAATTTCGGCGCTGGGCGGAAAATGGACCACATCACGCCACCTGGCGGAACAGGTGGTTGATCTGGCGTTTCGCAAACTGGGCCGCGACCCGATTGCGTGCCGCACGGCATCAACGCCCCTGCCCGGCGCCATGCAAAATTTCCCGGCATTCACCGGCGCCGCCTGCAAACAGCAGCCATCTCTGGACACGGCGCTGGTTGAACATCTGGCCCGCGCCTACGGAACGCACATGGATAAAATTACCGGCCTGATAGCCGAAGACGCCGCCATGGCCATGCCGCTTGCCCCGCATCTGCCGGAAATTGGCGCGCAAATCCGCCATGCGGCGCGACATGAAATGGCGCTGTCACTGGAAGACGCGGTGTTTCGCCGCACCGGGCTGTGTACGCTGGGCCATCCCGGTGCGACGGCGCTGGAAAATGCCGCCGCCATCATGGCCCACGAACTAGGCTGGGACGCCGCCGAGCGCGCCCGCCAGATCGCGGCGGTAGAGAAACGCTTTACGCCAGTCCCGCCTTGACCGCCCTTGCGGCGTCGGCAATTGCGGGTTTTGCGGCGTTGATAAAGCCCGCCATGGTGAAAAAGCCGTGGATCATGGTTTCATAATTCACCAGCTTCACTTTCACGCCTGCGGCCTGCAATTTCTCCGCATACAGACGGCCTTCGTCGCGCAGCACATCATATTGCGCCGTGATGACATAGGCGGGCGGCAGACCGGCAAGGCTTTTTGCGCGCAGGGGCGACAGGCGCGGATCATTTTCGTCCGTACCCTTTGGCACATACAGATCGTAAAAATATTTCATGGTTTTTTCTTCGAGAAAATAGCCCACGGCGTTTTCTTTTCTTGCAGGCGTCTGCAACGCCATATCGGTAGCCGGATAGATCAGCAATTGAAAGGCAATCGCCGGACCGCCTGCATCGCGCGCCATCTGGCAGACAACCGCGCTGAGATTGCCGCCTGCACTGTCGCCGCCCACGGCAATGCGTTTGGGATCGATGCCGATCTGCGCCGCATTTGCCGCCACCCATTTCACGGCGGCATAGCAATCTTCGGGCGCGGCCGGAAACACATGTTCGGGCGCCAGACGATAATCCACCGACACCACGCGGCAGCCGCTGTCATTGGCCAATAGGCGGCACGCCCCTTCATGGGTGTCCAGATCGCCAATCACCCAGCCGCCGCCATGATAATAGACCAGGCACGCCAGCGCCCCCGCGCCCGCATCAACCGGCGTATAGATGCGCACGGGAATTTCACCGGCAGGCCCCGGAATTTTGCGATTTTCAATCTTGCCGATGGGAACGTCTTTGGCGTCCAGCATCGCCCCCATCGCGCGGAACATGGCCCGCCCGCCTTCTGGCGGCACATCGGCCAGGCCCGGCGCGTCCGGATTCGCTGAAAGCTGTGCGAGTAATGCCGCCACCTGTGTGTCCAACGCCATAATCGTTCTCCCTGCTGCTGTTTCATATTACGATATTCAACAGGCATTCTGGACGGATGCGGGCGCGTGCGCAAGTTCAGCTTCGCCGTTCAGCCTTTCACACGGGATTTTGTTGGTCTTATGCGGCCATGTTCTGCGCAATCCCCCATTGCGCGTGGAGAAAAGCGCGAAGATCCGCACGATATTCCGGTGCGCAATCCGTGATGGCGCGGCAGTGCCTGGCGCCATGATGCACGGTTCCCGAAGTGCGATAGCCGCGCGCATCCAAATCCTTGCGATAGGCGTCCACATAGGCTGGATCAATGATCGGATCGTTACTGCTTTGAATAAAATGCAACGCCGCCATGGGGGGAATCAAAAAACGCCCTTCCCGAATTTGCGCCTCAAAACGCCGGGTGATTCCAACCAGCGGGCGCAATAAAACGAAGGGCGCCGAAAAATAGGATTTGTGCGTTCGATTAAACCGCCAGGCAACAAAGCGGCTGAAATTTTCCGACCTGCAATCCATCGGTGAACATTCAAAAACCACCGATTTGATGGCGTTTTTCGTCTGTTCGGGTAAATAACGCAATATCCGGCCCGCCAGAAAAACCGAACCCGAAAATACATGCACCGTCACATCATCCTCATAACCGGCGGATGCAAAAAACGCGGCCAGCTTGCGCGCCTGCCGGTCGCCGAATGCAGGAACGATCATCTTGTGCAGCGGATGATCCAACACCAATATATCCCCAGCGCCCAGGCGCCGGTAAAGCCTGGCGAGGCGGGTGCAATGGGCGCGCTTCATGCCAAACCCGCCAAAAATTACCACCGGGTGTCGCCGGGCGCCTTCCCCCTTAATGTTCGAACGCATAAACACCCCCAACAGAATTTATGTAAAATAATTAACTATTGACCAAACTATCATTTTAAACAATGCTGTCAACAGCTATTGAAGCCGTCAAGCAACTGTAAAAGATTGATCATCTCATATTAACAACACATACTGCCTGCCATCTTCTGATGCTTGTTAATTAATTTTTGAGGATTTGATATGCATCGTTTTACCCCTTACCAGGCCACTTCCCGATGGCGGACACTGATTGTTGTTGGCCTGCTTTCCGGCGGTGGTTTTGCCATCTATCCGGGGCAAGAACCGGCGGCGGTGGCTGAAATAGACAATCGGGTGCCCGTACAGGTGGCGATGGCGCAACCGGCCCCGGATGCGGATGCGGTTAGCGCCTATGGCATTGTGCGCCCGGATCGCGAGGCCAAACTCGCCTTCAAAATTGGCGGCATGATCCGTTCGGTCACGGTGGATGAAGGGGATCGTGTCCACAAAGGCCAGATACTGGCCGAACTTGACACCAGCGAAATTGATTCGCGTGCGTCTCGCGCCGCTCTGGCGGTGGAAAAAGCCAAGCGTGACGTGGACCGGCTGACGCCACTGGGCCAAAAGGGCTATGCCAGCGCCCAGCATGTGGCGGATGCGCGCACCGCACTGGATGCCGCCCGCGCCGATCAGCGCGCGGTTGAGTTTGACCGCAGTCTGGCCCATATCACCGCCCCTGCGGATGGCGTCGTACTGGCGCGCCACGCGGATGGGCGCGAGATCGTCAGCCCTGGCGTCCCGATCCTGACCGTCAGCAGCGGCGCGGACAGCTTTGTGCTGAAAGCCGGCCTTAGCGACAGGGACATGGCGCGCGTGAAAATTGGCGACCCGGCAATTATCCGTCTGGACGCCTTTGACGGGGCGGAAATGAAGGGTCAGGTGTCGCGTCTGGCGGCGGAAAGCGATCCGCGCAGCGGCGCCTTTGAGGCCGAGATCAGCTTTGTTGAGCCTGACCGCCCATTGGTCAGTGGCTTTATGGGGCGGGTGCAGATACAGCCTGCAACGGCTGGCGCAAACGCCGCCGCCGTCAGCATTCCCGCCAGCGCCTTACTCGAAGGCCACGGCGCACAGGCAAGCGTATTCCTGGTTAATCCGCAAACCGGGCAGGTGGCGCGCCGCAGGCTTACCGTTGGCAGGCTTCGGGGCGAAAACATCCTGGTCACGGGAGGCCTGAGCCCGGATAGCGTTATCGTAACCGCAGGCGCTGCCTATTTGCACGAAGGGGCCAGTGTGCGCATTACCGAAGACCTTGCCGCGCTGCAATGAACATCAGCACATTTGCGGTTCGCCACTGGCAATTTACACTGGTCATTTTTGCGCTGCTCGCGGCCCTGGGCGTAAATTCGTTTTTTCTCATTCCACGCTCTGAGGATCCAAGTTTTCCGCTGCCGGTACTTTCTGTTACCGCCGTGCTGCCTGGCGCAGATCCGGCGGACGTGGAAAAGCTGCTGGTAGACCCTATCGAAGAAGCCATCAATACGCTGGACGATGTAAAAATCCTCAGCAGCATCGCCCAGGACGGCATTGGCCGCGTCACCGTGGAATTTGACTGGAGCACAAGCGACCCGGAGAAAAAATTTGACGACGTGCAGCGCGAGATGGATGCGCTGCGCCAATCCCTGCCGTCCGGCCTGCAACGTTTTGAAATCAAGAAATACAATGTATCGCTGACCAATATTGTACAGATCGCGCTGGTCAGCGAAACTGCGCCCTATCGCGAACTGGACGATATCAGCGAGGCGCTGAAAGACCGGCTTGAACGTGTTCCCGGAATCTGGAAAACCGAAATTTGGGGCGTGCCGAAATCCGAGGTGCGTATATCCGTTGACCTGGCGCGGCTTGCCGCCCTGGCCATACCCGTTACCCGCGTCAGCGAAGCCATCGGTGCGGAAAATGCCGAGATACCGGGCGGCCCTATCCATGCGGGTGACCGGCGATTCAATCTGAAGGCAACCGGCGGATTTGAGGATTTGCAGGAAATCCGGGACACGGTTGTGGGCGTTTTTGATGGCAAAATGGTCAAGGTTGCCGATATTGCCACGGTGGATTGGGCCTATGAGGAAGCCACCCATCTGACCCGCTATAATGGACAGCGCGCCGTATTTGTCAGCGCCAATCAGAAAGCCGGACAGAATATCTTCAAGGTGCGCGCCGCAATATATGCGGAACTGGATAAATTTGAAAAAACCCTGCCGGGCGACATCAAACTGGAACGCGGCTTTGATCAATCCCAAAGCGTGCAGCGCCGCCTGGGCGGCCTGTATGATGATTTTCTGATCGCACTCGGCCTGGTGTTGCTCACCTTGCTGCCTCTTGGACTGCGCGCCTCGGCCGTCGTAATGATTTCGATCCCGCTATCGCTGGCGATAAGCATTACGATTTTGCATCTGTTTGGATTTTCGTTAAACCAGATCACCGTCGCCGGACTGATCCTTTCGCTTGGTTTGCTGGTGGATGATTCCATTGTTGTGGTGGAAAATATCGCGCGGCATTTACGCGAGGGCAAAGCGCGGCTTGAGGCTGTGATTGCTGCAACATCGCAAATTTCTGTCGCGGTGATGGGCTGTACCGCAACTCTGATTTTTGCATTCCTGCCGCTGATGTTTCTGCCCGAGGCAGCCGGGCGTTTCATTGTCTCGCTGCCTGCTGCGGTAGTGTCAGCGGTGCTGGCTTCGCTGTTTGTGTCGCTGACCATCATTCCTTTTCTGTCCAGCCGCATCCTGTCCGAAAATGAATCGCATGACGGCAATGTGGTGTTGCGGCTGTTGACGCGTGGCATTCAGACCTTTTACAACCCGATGCTGAACCGCGCCCTGAACTGGCCCAAAATGACCATTGCGCTTGCGGCTCTGCTGTTTGCAGGCAGTGTAATGCTGATACCCCGGGTGGGCTTTAGCCTGTTTCCGGCGTCGGATTCACGGCAGTTTCTGGTACAGATCACCACCCCGGATGGCGCCGCACTGAGCGCGACCGAAAAAGCGCTGGAATTTGCGGATAAAACCCTGCGCGCTTTTCCCGAGGTCAAATGGGTTATGTCGAATCTGGGGCATGGCAATCCAAAAATTTATTACAATCTTAACCCGGATAATGCCCGCGCCAATGTGGCCGAAGCCTTTGTCGAATTGCATGAATATGATCCCCGCACGACACCGACCCTGCTGGATAGCATACGCGCGCGTCTCAAGGCCTATCCGGGCGCGGAAATTTTGGTGCGCTCTTTCGTCAACGGAACGCTGATCGAGGCGCCCATCGTGCTGCGCGTAAGCGGGCCGGATTTATCCGTGCTGAAACACATTGCGGCACGTGTCACCGGCGTGATGGAAAACATTAAGGGTGTGCGCGATATTTCAAACCCGATGCGCTTTGACCGCACCGATCTTAATCTTGGCATTGATACGCAAAAGGCTGCGCTGATCGGCATTGGCGCAGGCCAGATTGACAAGGCTGTGCGCCTGGCGTTGCGCGGCGATAATGCCGGTAAATTCCGCGAACAGGATGGCGATGAATTTGACATCATGGTGCGCCTGCCCATGGGAGAGCACCATGCCCTGGATGCGCTGGATCGCATTTATGTCAGTACCAATCTGGGCGGCGCCACGCCGCTGAGCCTGGTGACCAATCCGGTGCTGGAAGCCGGGCCAAACCGCATTGACCGCTATAACCGCGAACGGGTGGTCACTCTCACGGCGCATGCCCAAACCGGATATGTGCCCGAAAAACTAAGCGAGGAAATTCTGGACGCTCTGAAATCCCAGCCCTTGCCGCTGGGCTATACACTATCACTGGGCGGCGACGCCGAAGCGCGGCAAAGAAGTTTTTCCGGCCTGCCCATCGCAGCACTGGTGACGGTGTTTGGCATTCTTGCGGTGCTGGTGCTGGAGTTCCGCTCGTTCCGGGCTTCGCTGGTGGTGGCGGGCGTCATTCCGCTGGGGATTCTGGGCGGCATTGCCGCATTATGGATCACCGGATACAGCCTTTCCTTTATCGCCGCCGTCGGCATGGTGGCGCTGATCGGCATCGAGATCAAAAACTCGATCCTGCTGGTGGATTTCACCAATCAGTTGCGCCGCGAAGGTCTGCCGCTACAGGAAGCCGTTGAACGCGCGGGCGAGCTGCGCTTTTTGCCCGTGGTGCTGACATCGGCCACCGCTATTGGCGGTCTGCTGCCGCTGGCGCTGTCGGGATCGGGGCTGTATGCGCCGCTGGCGATTGTAATTATTGGCGGCCTGATCTCCTCAACATTCCTGTCACGGGTGGTGACGCCAGTAACCTATCTGCTGCTGGCGCCCAAAGACACGGCGTAAGATATGATAGTCTTGGGCAAAGCAAACCCCGCATCCATTGCTGCATGCGGGGTTTGAATTTTCAAATTGAGAATATTCAGGCGCGGCGGGGTTTCGTCAGCCCCCCAAATTATCCCAGTGCGTCCCCGCGGGAATGCCAAGCGTCACCAGTTCCTGAACAGACTCAATGATGATCGTGCGGTCAACATCGCTGTTGGCATGCTGCACATTCACATAAGCCACATTGGGGCGGAACGGATCGAAATACAGACCGGTCGGTTCCGCACCCTCCGTGGATAGCGACGCCCAGCGGCCAACTGCTTCAGCAACGCCGTCAAAATTGTTATCATAGGCGAACCAGATATCAGCAGCACCGCCCGGCTGATCCTCGACGATATAAATGTTGCCAAAGCTGTCTATCGCCAGATTGTCGGGGTTCTTGAACTCAAGGCCTACCGCGGCTCCAGTGCCAATCTTGAGCGTGTCCCTATTGGCGAACAGGGTGACGTTTGCATTGGCTGCATGGGTCAGGCCAATGGCGTAAACCGCACCCGCGCCATCGGTGCTGGACGCAGTGGCGGCGAAGTACAATTTTTGCTGGCCGTCCACGGTCTTGATTACAAGATCTTCCGGACGGTTATAGGCACTGCCGCCGGCCAGATCGGCCGCGAGGCGTCCATCAACATAGGTTTGCCCGTCAATGGTCACATTCGCCGCCGCATTCACGGCACTTCCGTCGCTATTGGCGATTTTTACCCAGGTGGCGGCGCCAAGCGCATCATTGTTGCCACCTGTGCCCACTTTCAGCACGAAGGTCTCGCCTTCGTCAAAAAAAGTGCTGCCGTCTGTGGGCGTGGACGACACATATTTGTAGATGCTGCCGCTGTTGAACTCGTCGATGAAATACAAATTATTGTCAGCATCAAACGCCAGGCCTTCGTGTGAGACGCGCGGCAGAATGGTGCGCGCCACAAAGTCGGTTGAGCCCGCATCCGCCAGAGGATTGGTCAATTCAAACAGGCGGCCCTTGGTGCTGCCCGCACCCCAGGATTCTTCGGCCGTCAGATAGGTGCCGAATGGCGTCCAGAGTGAGGCGTCGCCCGCGACGAAGCCCTGCGTGCCTTCCGCAACGATGGTTTCGGCTTCTCCGGTAGCAACATTCAGGCGGCGCACCCCGGCGGCTCCGGTTTCATACGGCGTGAACAGAAAGCTACCCGCATTGGGGCCGGTTTCGTTCAGCGTATTCATGTCCCAGTTGTCACCCAGTTTTACGCCGCCGTTTTGCGGCCCGAGATCATTGGCGTTGAGTGTTATTTGCCTGAAATTTGGATTGGAAAGCTCAAATGGCTTGTCTTCTGGCAACGAACCGGCTGCAACAGAATTCGCCAATGGCGTAAACATATCAAACCTGTCCGCGAATGCCGGTGAGGCGGCCGGCACCTTTTCCAGTGCCTTAAAGTTTTTAATCTGGCGCATTGTGAAATCCTCCAACTATCATTAATTCCAATGGACCCATGTGGACCATGAATTAAGTTCTAGTTAGCGACTGTTACGGGAATGAGATGGTTAGATGAAATTTCGTTAGACAGCGACCGCCATATTCTGGTTTGGCAAACGCATGCCTGCGGGCAAGCGCGGCGGGCAGGCCGGGAGATAGCGTATATGCGCCAATTGCGCTGCTGAAATATTTCCGGTCATGGATAAATCCGCCGCGCCGAATTCATCATCCGAAAGCACCGCGCCGGTTAAATCTGCGCCGCGCAGACTGGCCCCCGCAAATACCGCGCCCGAAAGCAGTGCGCCGCGCAAATCTGCACCGCGGAAATTTACGCCGCTGAAATTTGCGCCGCGCAAATCTGCGCCTGACAGGTTCGCATGCTCCAGATGAAAGCGCGACAAATCCGCATCGGGCAATTCCAGGCCCGCCAGATGCGTGCGCCGCAGATCCGCAAGATTGCGCATCGGATCGCCAGACGGCAGCAGCCGTGTGAGCACTGCCAGCGCCGCCACCACGTCAAAGCCGGGCCGCTTTTTGTGAATTTCGACATCCGCACCCGTCCATTGCTGCACATAGGCCGTCAATGTTCCAACACAGGGCTGCAAATCCCCACCCTGACGCCCCCATCTCTCCAGCGCCAGAATGCCGCCAATGCGCACCGTTGCCTGCGCGTGGCCCAGATAATCCAGCGCCGCCAGAAACGGATCCTTGATTTCAGGGGGCTGGGCCTGTGGCATGGACTCCGCCTGTGGCGCAGACGGCGTGGCTTCTGATGAAAATGCCGAAACAGTTAGGGGCGCAGGTTGCGGCAACACCGTATCAAACGTTTTGTCACCGTTCCGGGACATAAATATCCAGGCCAGGATGGCCATACACAGGCACAAAACCGCCACCAGCATCCAGCCAAGAAGTTCAAGGCCCGTTCCGGCAACCGCCTCAGACGGCAAATGCACAGGCGCCACACTGAAGCCCCACACAACGCCCAGCACGACAGCGGCGGCAAACCACGCGCCGTCACGCATTCGCGGTTCTAGGATATTTTCAAGCGCCGTTCGCATAGGGTTTTAACGCTGCGTGAATAACCCGGTGCACGGGCGTTGGCACGCCCGCTTTTTCGCCCAGCCGCACCACGCCACCCGAAAGCCAGTCCACTTCCAGCCGGCGGCCATGCTCCAGGTCTTCCAATAAAGAAGGCTTTAATTCCGGCGCCATGCCCTGTGTTCTGCGCACCAGCGCATCGCTATGCCCCTCTGGAATATTGATTCCCATCGCATGGGCAACCGCCTCGGCCTCGCGCAACGCCTCCCGCAGAAGATTGAGTGTCGCAGGTTCAGCGCGCACCACGCCCATGGGCGCGCGCGTCAGCGCCATGACTCCGGAATAACCCGCCACCAGCACAAATTTTGTCCACAGGCTGGCGGTAATGTCCGCATTGAAGCGGGCCTCGACATTGGTGTCGCCAAACGCATCCATCAATGCCTGGGCGCGCGGGCTAAGCTTGCCGTCCAGTTCGCCGAAATCAATATGGCCCGTGGCGCCCACATGGCGGATCAGGCCGGGTTCAACAATGTTGGCGGAAACATAGGACGCACCGGGCAATATCCTGCCGCGGTCTATTTCCGGGGCCAGCATGTCCACCACCTCGACGCCATTCTGCAGGGTAAGCACAAAGGTTTGCGGCCCCAGCAGGGACGCCAACAGGGGCTTGGCCCCCGCCACATCATAGAGTTTTACACAGAACAGAACGGCGTCAACCGGACCGATAGCGGGGGCGTCATTGCCTGCGCGCACCTGCGTCAGGGCGAAATCGCCATCGGGGGATTCAACACGCAGCCCCCCGGATTGCAGCGCCGCCAGCGTTTGCCCACGCGCAACAAAGGCCACATCATGGCCTGCAAGCGCCAGCTTCGCCCCGAAATAGGCCCCCATTCCGCCCGCGCCAAAAATCGCAAACCGCATTGCTCCAGCCCCTGCTTTTATTATTGGGGCAGGTTAACACGACAGCCATCCATGGCCAAACCGGAATCCTGTGGAATATTTCCAGACAGAACATCGCGCTAACTTACAGACGGCTTCCAATCACGCGCTTCAATGCCCGTTCCGCACCCGGTGGTTTTCTGGCGGCCAGCCATAACAATAAAATCGTGCCGACATAAACCGCCGCCCCCAAAAGGCTGCGTAACACTAGGCACGGTCAGGAGCATGACCTCATGCACCCCGCGGCGCCGCCCAGCTAATAATTGCTAATTATTATTGCCAGGCCGCAAAAACCCTGTTTCACTTGAAATTAACTATAATAAAAAGTGCGGGGGGAAATTTGACATGGCGGAATTTCATTACCGGCAATCTGCTGCTGATTATCCCGAAGACCCGCTTGCCCTGGCCGAAAACGCCGCCTGGCGGCTGGCCTGGGAACAGCCCCAGTTCAGCGCCCATTCCGGGATCAGCGCCGCCCAACGCTGGAGCCTGTTTGCGATATTGCTGCTGTTATCCGCCATGGTTCTGATCGCGCCGCGCACATCCGTTCTGATGCTTGGATGGGCATTGGCCGTCCTCTTTACATTTGTTGCGCTGTTTCGCTGTGTATTGCTTGTGGCGGGCGTGTATGCAGCCTGGCACGTCCGCACCGCTGTACCTGAGCACATGACGCCCGGCGATGCCGGATTACCGGTCTATACCCTGCTTGTGCCATTATATCGTGAACCGGGCAGTGTGCCGCAACTGGTGGCCGCCCTGACCCGGCTGGACTATCCGGCTGACCGTCTGGATATCAAACTTGTTCTCGAAGCCGATGATGGGGATACGTTTGCGGCCATTCAAAAGCTTGATCTTCCTGCACAATTCGAAGTGCTGCGCGTGCCGGCGCTGGCCCCGCGCACCAAACCCAAGGCCTGTAATTATGCGCTGGCTTCTGCGCGCGGCGCGCATGTGGTGATTTATGACGCCGAGGATATTCCTGATACGGATCAATTGCGCAAGGCGGTGGCAGCGTTCCAGGCGGGCGGGCCGCAACTGGCCTGCCTGCAGGCGCGGCTGAATTATTATAATCCGCGCGAGAACTGGCTGACGCGGCAATTCACCCTGGAATACAGCATGTGGTTTGACTGGCTGCTGCCAGGATTGCAGGCGCTGGGGCTGCCGATCCCGCTTGGCGGCACGTCGAACCATTTTCGCACCTGCATACTGCGTCAACTGGGTGGATGGGACGCCTATAATGTAACAGAGGACGCCGATCTGGGCCTGCGCCTGGCGCGCAGCGGCTATGCTTGCGCGGTACTGGATTCAACCACCATGGAAGAGGCCAATTGCCAGCACGGCAACTGGCTGCGCCAGCGCACCCGCTGGCTGAAAGGCTATATGCTGACCTGGCTGGTGCATATGCGCAGGCCGTTTTTGCTATGGCGTCAATTGGGGACGGGAGCCTTTGTGGGGTTTCAGATGTTTGTAGGCGGCACTGTTGCGCTGGCGCTGGCGATGCCGGCGGCCGTGCTGATTTTTATTATCGGCATATGCGCATGTGGACCGATGGCGCCTGAAATGCTCACGAAACTGAATGAGAGTGTTTTCATCATGGGGATATCCGTCACCGCGATCAGCGCCATGGCGGGGGCAATCGGCCGTAATCATTATGACCTGCTGGGGGATATCGCCCTGACGCCATTTTATTGGGGCCTGACCATGGTTGCATCGCTTCGGGCTTTGTGGCAACTGGCCGATAACCCGTTTTACTGGGAAAAAACCCGCCATGCGATCAGCAGGGTATCCCCGTATCAGCCCGCAGAGCTGCTATCTTCCTGAGATCAATACCGGAATTTATACCCCATGCGTTTGCCTCATCTGCGAATAGCACCGCAAAGAAATTCACGAAGCTTTAAAAAAAGCTATACGTAGCGTAAAAAATTCTACTACTGTATGGAACGGTCACCCTTTTTGCTTGGATTTTGTGCACATGACGAACGCTACTGTTAAATGGTTCAACCCCGCCAAGGGGTTCGGTTTTGTTACTTTCGAGGATGGCACCCCCGACGCCTTTCTGCATATCTCGGTTGTTGAACGCGCCGGTTACGCCAGCCTGGGCGAAGGAACGATGATCGAATGCGAGGTAGGCCAGGGACGGAAAGGTCCCCAGATTGAAAACATCTTTTCCGTTAAGGATGCGCCCAGATCGGCGCCATCTTCATCCGGTGGCGGTGGCGGCGGTGGTGGAGCCGGTCCGCGTGGCGGCAGCGGCGGAGGTGGGGGCGGCGGCGTTGCCACCGGGTCCGCCGAAGGCATCGTGAAATGGTTTAACCCCGCCAAAGGCTTCGGCTTCGTTCAGCCTGACAGTGGCGGCAAGGATATCTTCCTGCACATCTCTGTCGTGGAACGCGCCGGTGTGAATTCCCTGATGGAAGGTCAGCGGGTGCGGGTGTCCACCAGCCAGGGCCAGAAGGGCCCACAGGCAGAAAGTCTGGAATTGCTGTAGCCTTCCCTTTTTCCGGTGGGCGATGTTCCGGGTTGGAGGCGTGATCCGCTGAATGGGGTGGCGGCTGGCGCGTGATAAACCGTTGCCGGGCCGCCAGCTTGCGGGGCGCGGTTTATACACCGGGCTACTGACCGGAAGCTGCTGGCTGAAAACTACTGACTGAAGCGGGCGACACGAAATCCGTTGGCGTTGGTTTTGTCATTTTCTCCCTGCCAGCCCCTGAATGCAGATCGTGTTGCCCAGAAAACATTCTTCCAGGAACCGCCCCGCACCACATGCCGTTTGCAATCCCCCTTTAACCGGGGCTGACCATCGGCAGGCGCACCGGCGTAGCTGTCATTCCAGCAATCCTCAACCCATTCCCAGACATTGCCCAGCATATCGTGCAGACCAAAATTATTGGCCAGATACCCCCCCACAGGCGCCGTCGTGGGATTGGCGTCAATGCATTCGAAATGCAGCCAGTCAAACTGATGCACACGCTGACCTGAAATGTCATAGACATTGGCAAAGGGGCATGCGGCGCGATGCTCTGCCCAATAATGCGGCGTATCTGTTCCGCTGCGCGCTGCATATTCCCATTCGGACTCTGACGGCAGGCGATATTGTTTGCCGGTTAGCGTACTCAGCCATTGCGTATATTGCTGTGCGTCGTGCCAGCTTACATTTGTAACCGGCCGGTTATTTCTGCCGCCCCTGCGGTCATCCGGTATCGCGCCGCATGCGTTGGCGTCCACGCAGGCCTGCCACTCTGCAATCGTGATTTCATACCGGCCAATTGCGAATGCTCTTTCCAGTGTCACTTCATGCATTGGGCCTTCATCACTGCTTCGCCCGCGCTCCCCTTCGGGGGATCCCATTCGAAATTGACCGGGTGGCAGCACAATCATTTCAGGACATTTTTCGCAATCGCGAAAACGCGCGCCCGGTGTAATGCTGAAAGCGTAATTCCCGGGCTCACTGGCCGCCGATTGTAGCGCATCCGCCGCTTCAACGGCATGCGCGGGCAATCCCGCCAGCAGCAGAGCCGGAAATGTAATGAACCGTAGAAGACGAGAGATCATGCCTGAATTCCTGAAATGCCCCTACTTACCCGTTACAGATATGATGGCAAGCAGCCCATTGCACAATGCTGTCACAGAAGGATAAAAAGAGTTAACCTCCACTTATAAAAATTGCTGGCGGCAACCATCAGGAAAGAGCGCGACGAATGGAACCGATTACGGACGGGAATGCGATAAAGGCTGACGAAGCCGGATTGATCAGAGACAGCGGCATCGAAAGTTTTGTTCAGGATGTGATTGAGGCATCCATGAAACGGCCAATTCTTGTGGATTTCTGGGCACCCTGGTGCGGCCCCTGCAAGCAGCTTACCCCAATCCTGGAAAAATCCGTTAAAGCCGCCGGAGGCCGGGTCGCGCTGGTCAAGGTCAATATTGACGAAAACCAGCAGATTGCCCAGCAATTGCGCATTCAATCCATTCCGGCCGTATTTGTTTTCGATAAGGGCCAGCCGGTAGATGGATTTGTCGGCAATCAGCCGGAAAGCCAGATACGCGCCCTGATTGACCGCGTGGCCGGGCCGGGTGGCCCATCGCAAACCGACCAGTTGCTGGAAGCCGCCGCCCAGGCCTTTGCCACAGGCGATTTTGCCGCCGCCGCCCAGGCCTATGGCCAGATTTTACAGGAAGATGCTACCAGTCCCATGGCGATTGCCGGACTGGCGCGGTGCAACCTGCAGGCCGGTAATCTGGAGGGCGCGCGCCAGATCCTGGCGCTGACGCCGCCCGCCGAAGAAAACCATACCGAGATCGTGGCCGTACGCGCTACACTGGAATTGGCCGAAACATCACAGAATGTGGGGGATCTGGCCGCACTGGAAGCCGCACTGGCAAGCAATCCCGCCGATCACCAGTCCCGGTTTGATCTGGCCGTCGGGCTGGCGGCAAAAGGCGACAATGAAACCGCCGCCGACCATCTGCTTGAAATTATCCGCAAGGACCGTAAATGGAATGAAGAGGCGGCGCGCAAACAATTGGTACGCCTTTTCGAGATACTTGGCCCCGAAGACCCGGTCACCATGAACGCCCGGCGCAAGCTGTCCGCAATTCTGTTTTCATAAAACACGGTTCAAAAAATGCGTCAGCCCCGGAATTATCTTGACGTAAGTTCACTGCCGCAACGTTTCGCGGTTTTTCCGCTGGCGCGGGCGTTGCTGTTGCCAGGCAGCCAACTACCCCTGAATATTTTTGAACCCCGTTATCTCGCAATGATCGATGACGCGCTGGCCCATGACCGGGTTGTTGGCATGATCCAGCCTCACAGTGAACAGCCCCCTGGCGCAGCGCCTATGGGCATCAGCGGCCTGGACCGCCCCAGGCTTTATAATGTCGGGTGCCTTGGTCGGCTGGTTTCGTTCCGCGAAACCGGTGATGGACGCTATCATATTATCCTGAACGGGATTTGCCGTTTTCTCGTGCGCGAAGAATTGCCTGTGACGACGCTCTACCGTCAGGTGGTGGCAGATTTTACGCCCTATGCCGGTGATCTTGCGCCCGGAAATGCCGGCCAGATGGACCGCCCTGCATTGCTTGCAGACCTGAAACGCTATCTGGAACAGCAGCAGCTTTCCGCAGACTGGAAGGCGATCGAAAATACGCCAACGGAAGATCTGGTGAATATGCTGGCAATGAACTGCCCGTTTGAATTGCCAGAGAAACAGGCGCTGCTGGAGGCGCAAAACCTGCAGGAACGCGCCACAACCCTGATGACGCTGCTTCAGATGGCTGTGGCCGGAACATCGCCGCCGCCAGACACAACACTGCAATAAAATTTTTGTGCGAAAGGACAAGCGCCATGCTGGATAATAACGAACGCGCCAGCCATAAGGTCGATCCCAAACTGCTGGAAATATTAGTCTGTCCACTGACCAAATCCACATTGGAATATGATGCGGCGGCGAACGAACTGATCAGCCGCAAGGCGGGGCTTGCCTATCCGATCCGCGACGGCATACCCATCATGCTGCCGGACGAAGCCCGCGCCCTGACGGATGCCGGCGTCAAATGAGCAGCACACCCGCATGGCCCGTGGAAGTGAAACTGAAACAGGCGGAAAACCTGCTGGAGATCAGCTTTGATGACGCCAGCAGTTTCCGGTTTAGCGCAGAATTTCTGCGTGTGCACAGCCCAAGCGCCGAGGTGAAAGGGCATGGCCCAGGCCAGGAAGTCACCGTGGCCGGCAAGCGCGATGTCGCGATTACCCGGCTTGATCCGGTTGGAAATTATGCGCTGCGCATTCATTTTGATGATGGCCATGACACCGGGCTGTACAGCTGGGCCTATTTTTATGAAATGGGCCAGGACCAGAAAAAATTATGGACGGAATATCTCGGCAAGCTTGCCGCCCAGGGGCTAAGCCGGGATACCGGAACGCGCACAAAAACGTCCGCGGCTTCCGGCCTGCGTTTCAACGAGGATTAGGCGCGCGCAACACGCCCAGACAAAGCGCCGCGGCAATCCACAGGCTGGCCTGCCACCAGCTTTGCCACTGCCCAAAACTGAGCAACCCAACGCACAATGCACTGGCGGTACTGGCGGTGGCCATGGCGCCCGCAATCCGGCCATGATCCGTAGCGATTGCCGCCAGACTCTGCCCCATCCCATAGAGAAGCAGCATCACCATCAGCGCGCCGATCGCGCCCATTTCCAGCCATACCTGCAGAACGCCGTTATGCGGATGCAGCGGCAACAAACCAATGCCGGGATAAATAACCTCGCTGCCATCAGGCTGTTCCAGCACAAACTGCGTCTGACCGCCGTCAATATTGCGCGAAGCGTCAAAGCCCCAGCCCAGCAGCGGCTTGACCGCAATTTTTTCCGCCACAAAATGCCAGATTTCCACCCGGTGCTGCCACGATCCGGGCAGCGTATGTTTCTCGATTCCCACCACTTCGGGCCGGGACACATGATACGAAATAAGCGGCATGACAGCGATAAGCACGATGGCCGCTGCGGCCATCAAACGCGGCGCGCGCTGCGGCGCATACCAGGCCCAGAGATAGGCTAAAGCCCCCGCCAGCATCGCCAATGGCGCCGCCTGCATCGGCAATGAAAATATCGTTACAAAAACGGCAACACCTAAAACCGCTGCCAGCCATTTGCCTTTTGCCGGGAACAGAACCATGCAGCAGGCCATGGCGGGCCACACAAAAAGCGCCAGCAGCCCTGCCCCGCGGCTGATGGCGCCAAAACCATAAATCAGACGGAAGGCTTCCTGTTCCTGCGGCGTGGGAAAACGCGCCTGCATGACCGCCTGCAAGCCGGTGATCAGGGTGACGATCCGCGCCTGCGTGGCAAGCTCAACCCAGTACAGGATCAATGCCAGACAGATGCCGGCCGGTAACAGACGCACCAGCCATTTGATGATGTCAGTATCGGCATTACGCACCGCCGCCAGTGCAGCACATGCGCCAAGCCATAAAATCGCCAGCCGCAATAACTTATCCGTCGCGACTTCAGGCGCTGGCGCCCACACCAGGCTGAGCGTTGCGACACACAGCAGCCCGCCCAAAGCCCAGCCAACAGGATTTTTGGCAAGATCATAAATCGCATCGCGCCAGGCCCAAAATCCAGGAACCGCCAGCGCCGCCAGCGCCAGCAAAATAACCGTGCCATTGGCCCCGAACACGATAATGGGAACAAAGGCCGCCGCCGCAAGCCCCCAAAGCCAGTGCCGGATTATGCTCATGCGCTTATGCTGATTATTGGAAATGTGGAATCACTTTATCAGTAGCGGCGCGCAGATTGCCCGCCGCACACCTATACCTTCTGGTTTGGTTTTACCTGCCCATCCAGCCATAGTGGCGGAACAGATTCTGTGTCATATTAGCAATGAAAGGGCCCATAAAGCCAATACAACATCATATGCCATATACATGAACAATGGGTCTATATGGACGATAGATTGCGGCATGCGTGAAGTTCTGCGCCCAAGGATTGGCCTGTCAGGACGGCTGATGGTTTTAACCATCGCCTTTATCCTGCTATCGTCGGTGATGATCTATGTGCCCTCCATTGCCTATTTCCGGCTGCAATATCTGAACAACAAGATCGCGGGGGCGCAGATCGCCAGCCTCGCAGTGGAGGCGGCCCAGAACAATACCCTGCCGCTATATCTTGAGGCGGAGCTGCTGACCAATGCCGACGTATTGGCGGTGGCGCTGCGCCGGGACAGTGTACGCTTTCTGCTGCTGGCCGGGGATTTGCCTGCAAACATCGATGCGCATTTTGACTTGCGCAATGTCGGCCCGCTGGATGCGATCATTGACGCCTTCACCACTTTGCGCGTCGGCGATCACCGGTATATCCGGGCGATGAACGCCCCTGCCCATGGCGGCGGCGACATTATTGACATCGTGATGCGTGAACGCCCGTTGCGCCAGGCCATGATCGATTATTCCTGGAATGTCGCGGGCCTGTCCCTGCTGATCTCACTCATCACTGCGGCGCTGATTTATTTCACCCTGCATTTTTTGATGGTGCGGCCGATCCGGGTACTGACCGAAAGCATGGTAGGTTTTCGCAAGCACCCCGAAGACACGCGGCATGAAATCAAACCCTCAGACCGCCGCGATGAAATTGGCGTGGCGGAACGCGAACTGGCTGACATGCAAACCACCGTGCGGCAATCCCTGAAACAGAAAGCCCGCTTGGCAGAGCTTGGCACAGCGGTAAGTAAAATCAATCACGATCTACGAAACATCCTCGCCAATGTGCAGATGATGTCGGATCGGCTGCTGACGGTGGATGATCCCAATGTCCGGCGTCTGACGCCCGGCCTGATCGGTTCTGTGGGCCGCGCTATTGATCTGTGTACGGATACTTTGACGTATGGCGGGGCGCGCGAAAAATCCCCTCGCCGTCTGCTTTTTGAACTATCTCCCCTGCTCGCTGAAATTGGCGCCAGTATCTGCCACCCGCCGCACACGCATATTCGCTGGCTGAACGCTGTGCCCGCAGATCTGGAAATTGACGCCGACCCGGACCATATTTTCCGCATCATACAAAATCTGGGGCGCAATGCGGTGCAGGCCATGAAAGACGCCGGAACCGTGCGCATAGAGGCGAATCGCGCCGGCCCAATTGTTACGATCGATGTGATGGATGACGGTCCCGGCATTTCCGATGCCGCCCGTGACCATCTGTTCGAACCCTTTGCCGGAAGCACCAACGAAGGCGGCAGCGGCCTTGGCCTCAGCATTGCGCGGGATTTGACCCGCGCCCATGGCGGAGATTTGCGCCTGCTGCACAGCGGCCCCGACGGCACGGCATTCCGCATCGAAATCCCCGATAGCGATATTATGACCATCCCCAAATTGCATCTTGCGCCACGCTAAACGCTAATCTCCCAGCGCTACGCCTTCGCGGCGTTTGTCTGCGCCGCCTTCCAGCTTGCCACCGGTAATGCGAATGCCCTGCACACCGCTGAAGATGGGTTGAATTTCCACACTATGACCAAGCGCTGTGAAGCGTGGCGCCAGTTTTTCCAGCACTGTGCCTGCTTCCAGTTCCAGCGGCCCATTACGGTTGATCAGGCGCGGCTGGTCGATCGCCGCCTGCATATCCAGCCCCCAATCCAGCAACCCGACCAGAGTTTGCGCCACATAGCCGATAATGCGGGTGCCCCCGGGAGAGCCCAGACTGGCGTAAAGTACGCCGTCTTTATCAAACACCAATGTGGGGGCCATGGAGGACAGCGGGCGCTTGCCCGCCGCAACTGCATTAGCCACCGGCCTGCCATCAATCTGCGGAACAAAGGAAAAATCCGTAAGCTGATTATTCAGGATAAAGCCACCCGCCATGACATGGCTGCCAAATGGCGCTTCGACTGAACTGGTCATGGACACCGCATTGCCCTGCCCGTCCATGATCGAGACATGCGAAGTGGAAGGCAACGCCACATCCGCATTGGGCGCATAGTCGATGTTGGCGCGCCGTTTGGGTTGACCGGCCTTCACGGGCGCGGCCCCCGCCGGACCAAGCTGCATAAGCTGTGCACGGCCCGCCAGATAGTGCGGGCTGATCAAACCGTTGACCGGCACATCCACTACATCACTATCCGCCAGATAAAGCCCCCGATCCGCATAGGCCAGCCGACCGGCCTGCGCCAGCAGATGCAGCGCCGCAACCGAATTTGGCGCTAGCACAGACATTTCAAAGCTTTGCAGCATTCCAAGAATTTGTAGCACCGCAATACCCCCGGATGTAGGCGGCGGCATGCCACAGACCCTGTACGCCCTGTACGCACCACATACAGGTGTGCGCTGTTTCGCCTGATAATGCGCAAGATCATCCAGCGACAAGCCGCCACCCTGCGCCTTTACAGCCGCCACCATCGCCTGCGCCAGATCACCGGTATAAAAGGCGCGCGGCCCGCCTGCCGCAATCACACGCAGGCTGTGTGCATAATCCGGGTTGCGCAGCATGGCCCCCACAGGCAGTGGCCGCGGCGGATCATCCGCAGTAAAATACAATGCCCGCGCCTGCGCAAAAGCAGACAGTTTCGGCATGGCGCCGGTCATCAGGCGTAACCGCGCCGAAACCGGAAAGCCCTTTTCTGCAAGATCAATCGCAGGCGCAAATAAGTCGGCCCAGGCAAGTTTTCCGTGTTTCTCATGCGCCAGCGCCAGCATGGCGATGACACCGGGAACGCCAACCGAACGCCCACCGGTGAAAGCTTCACGAAACCCCAGCGGCTGCCCATCGGGATTAAGAAATAAATCCGGGGTAACAGAAGCGGGCGCAGTTTCGCGGCCATCATAGGCTGTGGCCTGTTTGCGGGCCTGGTCCCAGTGCAGCAGGAATGCGCCGCCGCCAATACCGGAAGATTGCGGCTCCACCAGCCCCAATACGGCCTGCACCGCAACGGCTGCATCCACCGCCGTGCCGCCTGCGCGCAAAATCTGCCGGCCCGCTTCGGCAGCCAGCGGATGCGCCGCCGCCACCATATGGCGTTCAGCGGTGACGGCATATCCAGGCTGGCCAAACCAGACAAGCAGAAATAAGACAATAATGGTGTGCGCCAACCCCGGCATGACAATTCCCCTGCGCTTAGCTAATTCCTTGCGGACCAATAATGCTATATCATGCTCCGATGACAATGACTGTTTCCGAACCGGGCGTGGCTCCTGGTCCCTTGAACCTGATCAGCGACGTGGACGGCATCCGTGTCGGCAATGCGGAGGATCATGCCGCGCGCAGCGGTGTCAGCATTGTGCTGCCCGAATGGCCCTGCACGGGGGGCGTGGATATTCGCGGCGGCGCGCCCGGCACCCGCGAAACCGATCTGCTGAACCCCACCTGCCTGGTGGACAAGGTGGATGCGGTGGTGCTGTCCGGCGGATCGGTTTACGGGCTGGACGCCGCCAGCGGCGCGACCGCCTGGCTGAGTGTGCGTGATCGCGGCTTTCGCATGGGCGCGCGTTCGATGGCCGCGCCCATTGTGCCTGCGGCAATCCTGTTTGATCTTTCCAATGGCGGCAATAAAGGCTGGGGCATGACCCCGCCTTATCGTCAGCTTGGCATTGCAGCCTGTGATGCGGCGGAACGCGAATTTCAGCTTGGCAATACGGGGGCGGGCCTTGGCGCCGGGGCCGGCATTTACAAAGGCGGCCTGGGAAGCGCATCGGCCATACTCAAAGGCGGGTTGAATGGCGCAGATTTACAGGTAGGCGCACTGGTGGCGGCCAATCCGTTCGGCTCTCCCGTTATTCCGGGCACCAGCACCTTCTGGGCAGCGCCTTTTGCCATGAACAATGAACTGGGAATACAGACCGCGCATTCCGGCGCACTGGACCCTGCACCCATGGCGGGCAGCAAATTACATGCGACGCCCGGCGGCAATACGACAATCTGTGTCGTCGCCACCAACGCCATCCTGACCAAGGCGCAGGCGCAGCGGGTGGCGATCATGGCCCATGACGGCTTTGCGCGCGCCGTGCGCCCGGTGCATACACCGCTGGATGGCGATGTCGTTTTCTGTCTGGCAAGCGGTACGGCGGCGTTGTCCGGGTCCGAACATTTAGACCTGTCGCTGATTGGCGGTATTGCCGCCGATTGCGTCGCCCGCGCCCTGGCGCGCGGCGTGTACGAGGCCAAAAGCCTGGCCCATATGCGCAGCTACCGCGACATTCACGGGGTTTAGCGCATATAGACCCGCACCTCGTTGCTGGACACATCGCCGCTGGTGGTGGAGGAAATGCTCAGACGGCTGGCGGGCAGGCCCATATCGGTAATTGACGCCATCACCGCCTCGGCATTGTGCCGCGACTGGGTCTGGCTGCGCCGCATGTCGGAGGCATTCCCCCCGGTGGGCACCACAGACACCACATCGAAACGGGCGTCCGGGCGGCTTTCCAGTGCGCGCGTCAGCGCCGAATAAAGCGGCTGTTCAAATTCAACATCCGAACGGTCAAAGCGAATCACGACCAGCGGACGTCCCGCCGCAGCAACGCCACTCGTCCCGCCAGAAAAGGTTTGACTGCCAACAGGCGCAAGTGTCGCACCCGAAGCCAGGGTTTCACCAAACATCACACCCTTTTTAATGCCATTGGCAAGCGTGGTCAGGCGCGCGCGTTCATTGCCGACATAGGCGGTTTGGCGGCCAATATCTTCTGACAGTTCCCCCAGCAGGCGCTGGATCAGCACCAGACTGCGATTGGTTTCATCTTCCAGAATGCCAAGCTGGCGATGATCTTCGTCGATGGCGCCCGCAAGGCCATAGGTCGCGCGTGCGGTTTCCAGCATGAACTCGCCCATGCCGGCATCTTCGGCCACGGCGTTGCTAAGCCCGTTGAGCGCAGAAATGTCGGAACTCAGACGGTCAAGATCGGCCTGCGCCGCATTCCATTGATTGATCACGATGGGATTGCCCGGTGTCGTGCCCAGTTGCAGGCGCGCCGTTACGGCGGCGACCGTGCCATGATAGCGTTGCGCATTACCGGCGGTGATCGCCCGCAACTCCTGCAAACGCGCATTATGCTGGCCGATGCGCGCGTCCAGCGCCTGTAATTCGCCACGCAACTGGATGACCCGTTGCCCGACCATGGTGCCGGTCGGCGCGCCCTGGGAAAGCTGCATGGGAGAAAAATTCGTGTTGCCCAGCACGGGCGGCGCACCGGCCGTTGCCGAATCGATGACCGGCTGCCCGGCCAGTTCCCCCGATGACGGTGGCGCTGCAACCTGCCCGCCGCCACCGGACTTACCGCCGGAAAAAGACGGCCAGAGCGAATCCGCTGTTCCGGAACAACCGGACAGCACCCCAAAAAGCAGCAAGGACGCCGCAATGACAACAGCTCGCGATGTATGCAATGCAATCCCCTCTAACGACCCGTTTGCGCCTGCCCACCCCTGTAAGGCGACAGTCCCTGTTTTATACAAAACCCCAATACCCCACACCAGCACCAAGGTTCAAGAGTGATTCCACCCCCAGTGACTATGATGATCTTAGTGCATCGCATTATGACGCTACAAGCGGTTATCGTTCAATTAGGCCCTCTGGTGAATATGATTTTCAGATTCAGGCCTAACAAGGCTTGTCATTATGATCACATTTGATTAGGTTCTCGCGCTCAACAGGAATATGCACAAGCCTATGAGGCACCCGTAGCTCAGCTGGATAGAGCACCAGACTACGAATCTGGGGGTCAGGAGTTCGAATCTCTTCGGGTGCGCCATTTATTAACGGATTAAAATACTGGGCCTGGCATGCGCAAATCCCCTGGCAAGGCGTCCGCACCGCTTTTATTAGGGGCGCTTGGGGTGGTTTTCGGCGACATCGGAACCAGCCCGATTTATGCGTTTGGGTTGGCTTTTGACGCCGATGGCCCGTTCCGCGCCGAACGCGCCGAGATTCTTGGCACCCTGTCCCTGATCATCTGGGCGCTGATCCTTGTTGTCTGCATCAAATATGTGCTGCTAATCCTGCGCGTGGACAATAATGGCGAGGGCGGCATTCTGGCGCTGATGGCCCGCGCCCAGCGCGGCCTTCCCGCCTATTCGCGTTATGCCCGTCTTGTGGTGCCGCTTGGTTTGCTGGGTACCGCATTTTTTCTCGCCGATAGCACCATTACGCCTGCAATTTCGGTGATGAGCGCGGTGGAAGGCATTGAGGTCCTTGCGCCAAGGCTGGAACCCTTTGTAGTCCCTATCAGCACGTTCATTCTGGTGATTTTGTTTGCCATTCAATATCAGGGGACGACACGGGTGGGCGCCCTGTTTGGGCCGGTCATGGTGGTCTGGTTTGCGGCGCTGGCGGTACTCGGAATTTTCTCGATCCTTGAGCGCCCGGACGTGCTTTGGGCGGCTGATCCGCGATTTGCGCTGAACCTGCTTCAGACGCATCAATCCATCGCACTGACCATATTGGGCGTGGTGGTATTGAGCGTCACCGGCGTCGAAGCGCTGTATGCGGATATGGGGCATTTTGGTCGGCCGGCCATCCGCATCGCCTGGTTCATTCTGGTGTTCCCGGCGCTGTTGCTGAATTATCTCGGACAGGGTGCGCTATTGCTGGCCACTCCCAAGGCAGCGGAGCACACCTTCTTTTCGCTGTGCCCCGAAAGTCTGTTGCTGCCTTTGGTCATCCTGGCTACGTTCGCCACCATCATCGCATCGCAGGCTGTTATTTCGGGCGCTTTTTCGATCAGCCGCCAGGCGGTGCAACTGGGATATCTGCCGCGCCTGCATATCCGCCATACCTCTTCTGAGGCCACCGGACAGATTTATGTGCCGCGCGCGAACTGGCTGCTGCTGGCGGCTGTGCTGGTGCTGGTGACATCGTTTGGGTCATCGGCTGACCTGGCCGACGCCTATGGCATCGCGGTAAGCGGCACCATGCTGGTGACCTTAATTCTGGCCAGCGTGGTTTTCTGGCAGGCGCGGCCAAAGGCGCATATCCGCATCGCCCTTGCCGCATTATTGTTTTTTGTCATTGACACGGCGTTTCTCAGCGCCACCCTGACCCGGCTTCCGCATGGCGGTTATCTGCCCATTCTGCTGAGCATCGTTCTCTATGTCACCATGATGACCTGGAAACAGGGACGCGAACACATTACCGCCGCCAAGCGCCGCGATCCGCTGCCGGTCGAACAGTTTATCGCGGGCCTTGCCAAAGGCCGCGCCGTGCGCGTACCCGGCACCGCCGTATTCATGGCCCGCGCGGGCGAGGGTTTGCCGCGCACCCTGCTGCACAACCTCAAGCATAATAAAGTGCTGCATGAACGTGTGGTGCTGATGGCCATCTATATTTCGGATGAACCCCGTATTTCCCGCGCCGAGCGCGCCAGCATCGAAGATCTTGGTCACGGCTTTTACCGGGTCGTCATGCATTTTGGTTTTATGGAGGAGCCAAATGTGCCCGCCGCACTGGCTTTATTGGGTCAAAAAGGCTTCACATTTGAAGAACTGACCACATCCTATTTTGTGGGCCGGGTTAGTTTCGTTCCGGCCCGCCTGCCGAAACTTTCGCGCTGGCGCGAGCGTATCTTCATTGCCCTGTCCCGCAATGCCCAGTCCGCAGTGGATTATTTCCATCTGCCCGTTCCCCAGGTCGTGGAACTTGGCGTTCAGGAAGAAATTTAGCATGCTGTGTCTACGCATCTGATCTGATAAAAAGGCCAAACACAGCAATAACAAGGGTCCAGCCAATGCCCGCAAATGACGAGATGATGGAAAATGTAATTGCCGCCCTTGCCGCGCGGATCGGGACCGATTGCGGGATTGACGCAAGCTGGACCTATGATCTGGGACCGCACGGCCATCTGTATGTGGATTGCAAGACCGTGCCGCACCGCATCACCCGCGAGAATGGCGGCGGCGATTGTATGATTTCGCTCAGTCTGGAAGATATGTGGCGGCTGATGTCCGGCCAGGTGGACAGCCAGAGCGTTTTTACCCAGGGCAAGATCCGGCTGACCGGCGATATGCCGCTGGTGCTGAAAATCGACACCCTGCTGGGCACCTATCGCGTGGCGCAGGGCTCCTGAGCGCGTGGGGGTGGTAAAAAATCCCATCCCTGAAGGCGCCCGGTTTGCCTGGCTTCGTACCACGGATGGCGTACGTCTGCGGGCCGCGTGCTGGCCCGGACGCAAGTTGCTGGGGACGGTGCTGTTGCTTCAGGGACGCACGGAATGCATCGAAAAATATTATGAGACCATCACTGAGTTGCGCGCCCGGGGCTATGCGGTGGCGGCGTTCGACTGGCGCGGCCAGGGACTTTCGGATCGTGCGCTGCCGGACCGCCATAAGGGCCATGTGCGGGACTTTGCCGAATATCATCACGATCTGGATTGTTTTATGGAAAAATTCGTGCGGCCCGCGCCGGAATTACAGGAACCCTATATTCTGATGGCCCATTCCATGGGCGCGCATATTGCCGTGCGGTACCTGCATGACAGGCCCGAACCGTTTGCCCGCGCTGTGCTGTGCAGCCCGATGGCGTATATCAATACAGCACCCCTGCCACATTTTTTAGCGCGCGCTATCGCCTGCATGGGTAAGCCACTGGGCTTTGGTGAAAGCTATGTCCCCGGAGGCAAATCCTACCGGCGTGAGGACGAACCGTTTGAAGACAACCGGCTGACCAGTGACGAAAGACGTTTTGAACGCAACGCGGATATACTGGCCGCCAATCCGGATCTGGCGTTGGGCAGCCCGACAATTGACTGGCTGGAGGCAGCCTTTCGTTCCATGGAAATGGTGCTTGATCCGGAATATTGCGAAACCGTCGAAACCTCTGCCATCCTGTTTTATGGCACGGAAGAACAGGTGTCCCTGCCCGAATATCAGGAGCAACTGGCCGGACAGTTGGGCAAATGCGAAGCTGTCTGCATCCCCGGCGCGCGCCATGAAATTCTTCAGGAGACGGATAAAATCCGCGCGCAGTTCTGGGCGGCGTTTGACCGGTTTGTTGCCTGGTAAGCGCGGCGTCTAATCCGCATCCGCCCTTAATAATTCCAGTGCCCGCGCATGCATGCGCGCATCGCCCGCCGCGATCACCTGGCCGCCCTGATCGGTCGCGCCACCGCGCCAGTTGGTGATGACGCCGCCAGCGGCCTGAATTATCGGGATCAGCGCCTGAATGTCATAGGGCTGTAGCGCCGTTTCGATCACCAGATCGATCAGGCCGTGCGCCAGCATGGCGTAGGCATAGCAATCGCCGCCATAGCGATGCATGCGGGTGTGCGCCGCCACGCGCAGATAGGCGTCATGTTCGGATTTTTTTCCGAACGCGCCGGGATGGGTGGTGGTCAGCACCGCGTCTGAAAGATTTTCGCAGGCGCGGGTGCGCAGGGCCTGCGTGACGCCGTTGCGTGAGACGCTGGCGCCCAGACGGCTGCCGGTAAAACGCTCGCCCGTAAAGGGCTGGTCCATGACGCCGAGCACCGGGGCTGCGCCATCATGCAGGCCGATCAGCACCCCCCATTGCGGCACCCCCATGATAAAGGCGCGGGTGCCGTCGATGGGGTCGATGCACCAGGTCAGGCCGTTGCTGCTTGCGACCGGGCCGAATTCTTCGCCCAGTATGCCATGCTCGGGATATTTTTCCATTATCCGGGTGCGGATTATCTGTTCCGCGTCACGATCCGCAATGGTGACCGGATCAAACTTGCCGTCATTTTTTTTGTTTGCAACGTCAAGCCGCTCGCGGAAATGCGGCAGGATCACCGCCCGCGCCGCGTCGGCCAGACTTCCGGCGAATTCGATCAGTTCGCGCAGTTCCGCATCTTGCATATTGTCTGCCTTTGGCGCGCGTATGGATTTTCTCACCCCGCATTGTCATGCTGAGCGGAGCGAAGCATCTCCCGCCGAATTCTACGGATGGGGGATCCTTCGCTGCGCTCAGGATGACAATGTGTCTTACCCCGCCGCTTCGCGTACCGCCTTTTTGCGGAGGTTAAAGTCCAGATAGCGTTTGCGCAAGCGGATGGATTTGGGCGTTACCTCCACCAGTTCATCATCTGCAATATAGGCGATGGCCTGTTCCAGCGACAGCAGACGCGGATTTTTCAGCTTTACCGCGTCATCCTTGCCCGCCGCGCGGATATTGGTCAGTTGCTTGCCCCGGATGGGGTTCACATCCAGATCATTTTCGCGGGTATGTTCGCCGATGATCATGCCTTCATAGACGGGCGTATTATGTTCGATGAACATTTCGCCGCGGTCTTCCAGATTCCACAGCGCATAGGCCACCGCCTTGCCGGGGCTGTTGGAGATCAGCACGCCGGTGCGCCGCCCCTCTATGGCGCCCTTATAGGGCACATAGCCGTGGAACGAACGGTTCATGATGCCGGTGCCGCGCGTGTCGGTAAGGAATTCGCCGTGATAGCCGATCAGCCCGCGTGACGGGCAATGCAGCGTAACGCGGGTCTTGCCGCCGCCCGATGGACGCATATCCTGCAATTCGGCTTTGCGCAGCGAGAGTTTCTCGATCACGATGCCGGTATAATCGTCATCCACATCAATCTGGACTTCTTCCACCGGCTCCATGCGCTTGCCGGTTTCGGGATCATCGCGGAACAGTACGCGCGGACGGCTGACCGACAGCTCATAGCCTTCGCGGCGCATGGTCTCGATCAGAACACCAAGCTGTAATTCACCGCGCCCGGCGACTTCGAACGCATCCTTGTCTTCGGTTTCGCGGATATGAATGGCGACATTGCCTTCGGATTCACGCATCAGGCGCGCACGAATGACGCGGCTTTGCACCTTGTCGCCATCCTGTCCGGCCAGCGGGGAATCATTGATCGAAAAGGTAACCGCAAGCGTTGGCGGATCAATCGGATTGGACGGGATGGCGGTTTCCACCTCGATGTCGCACAGTGTGTCGGCAACGGTCGCCTTGCTGAAGCCTGCAATGGCGACAATATCACCCGCATGGGCTTCTTCCACCGGCACCCGCTCCAGCCCGCGAAACGCCAGCAGTTTGCTGATGCGGGTATTTTCGATTTTGGTCCCGTCGCGGCTGATCGCCTTGACCATGCTGTTGGCGCGCACAGTTCCGCTTTCGACGCGCCCGGTCAGGATGCGCCCCAGAAACGCATCGGCTTCCAGAATGGTCACCAGCATGGCGAACGGGGCATCCGCGCGCGCGTCGGAAATTTTTGGTTCAGGAATTTTTTCAACAATCAGGTCAAACAGCACCGCCATGCCATTTTCGGTGTCTTCCGGGCGGGCGGGCGTTTCGCTGGCCCAGCCCTGTTTGGCGGAGGCGTAGAGATAGGGAAAATCAAGCTGTTCATCAGTGGCGTCAAGCGCGCTGAACAGATCGAAAATTTCGTTCAGCACCTCATCCTGGCGGGCATCAGGCCGGTCGATCTTGTTGACCACCACAATCGGGCGCAGCCCCAGCGCCAGCGCCTTGGAGGTCACGAATTTTGTCTGCGGCATCGGCCCTTCGGCGGCGTCCACCAGCAGGATCACGCCATCGACCATGGACAGGATGCGCTCCACCTCGCCGCCAAAATCCGCATGGCCCGGCGTATCGATGATATTGATGCGCACATCTTTCCACACCACACTGGTGCATTTGGCCAGGATGGTGATGCCGCGTTCGCGCTCCAGATCATTGGAATCCATGGCCCTTTCGGCCACCTTCTGATTGGTGCGAAAGGAACCGCTCTGTTGCAGCAGCTTGTCTACCAAAGTGGTCTTGCCATGATCGACATGCGCGATGATGGCGATATTACGTATTTGCATTGGAATCCTTGGGGTTGCTTGCCAGCCCGGCGGGGGAAGCTGGGCCGTGCTCTAGAGCAATATGCCCAAAACAGCAAGCATATATGGGTTTCAGCATGGTTAAGATTGGATTTAATTCAGCTTTAGCTTTGCGCGCGGGTCATATTCATGTTCCGGCGCCCAGTCCTTGATGAAGGCGCTCAGGGCCGCATCCGGCTTATCCGGCAGGCGGACCTGCAGGGTGACGATCTGATCGCCGCGTGTTGCCGCGCTGCCCTTGGCCCCTGATTTCACACAGCCTTTACCGGCAAGCCGCAGCTTGCTGCCGCTATTCGCCCCCTTGGCGACATTCATGGTGACCGGACCATCAATGGTGGGAACGGCGATTTTGGCCCCCAGCACCGCCTCCTGCAGGCTGATGGGCAGGGTCAGGTGAATATCGTTCCCTTCCCGCACAAACAGGGGATGCGGTAAAATGGTAATTTCGATCAGGACGTCGCCCGCTGGACCGCCGCCCAGGCCCGGTTCGCCCTGGCCGCGCAGGCGTATCTGCTGGCCCTCCTGCACCCCTGCGGGAATGTTCACATCCAGCGTCCTGCCGTTGGGCAGGGTGATGCGCTGCTTGCCGCCCTTGGCCGCTTCTATGAACGCCGCGTTCAGGCGATAGCGCACATCTTCGCCTTTTGCACGGGCCTGACGGCGGCCCCCGCCACGCAGGCCGCTGAAAAATTCCGACAGAAAATCATCATTGACGCCCGCTTCAAAACCAAAAGGCGCGCCGCCTGCGCGTTGCCCGGCATGTTGATAGCTGCGTTGCTGCGCACGCGGGCTGCCATCCGCATTGATCTCGCCACGGTCATATTGCGCGCGTTTTTCCTTATCCGACAGCACTTCATGCGCTGTGGAAATTTCGCGGAATTGCTGGGCCTTTTTCTTGTCACCCGGATGTGTGTCGGGGTGGCACTGCTTGGCCTGTTTGCGAAAGGCAGACTTGATCTCGGCCGCCGTGGCGGTCTTGGGCAGGCCCAGGACTTCATATGGATCACGCATTGCGCACCCGGTCAGATTTAAGCGCGCACCGCAGAATTAGCGGTGCTGCGCCGATATTGGAAAAAACCCCGTTAATTTTGTATCTGCCAGCTACCATCCGGTTGGCGGCAGGCGGTGCCATAGCCGCTTTGCTGCTTGCCGCCGACCGTAATGGTTTGCTGGAACTCGCGGCAGGTCTGGTTGCTTGCTGTCTGATAGGCGGGTTGCGGCGTATAGGTGCCGTAATTGCCGCTATCCGGATTGCGCCATGTGGTGCTCTGCCCCGAAGGCGAACGTTCCAGAGAACTGCTCATCGTCTGCTGCATGGCAAGCCGGTCCGCTTTGTCCAGCGATTTGCCGACTTCCTGGCCGATGCCCGCGCCCAGCAGGGTGCCGACGGCAATTGCCGCCATCTGACCTTTGCCGTCACCAATGGCCGAGCCCGCCAGCGCGCCGCCGACCGCACCCAGCAAGGTGCCAACCTGTTGCTTCTGTCCGGCCTCGGTATCGCACGCCACCAGCGAGATGGCCATGACGCCACCCATCAGCACACTTAAAATACGGTTCATTTTCACCCTCGTTGCAATCCGACACATGCGCGCAATGGCTGCGGACCAATGGCGCGTTCATACGCTCTATATGTAGTGTGGAACGGCGTAATCCAACATAAAAATCCTGATTTTATCCCACGACCATATCACCGCAGCGCTTCGGTACAGATATACCTTCAACAAAGGCTAAAATATGGCGGCAAAACATATATAGGCAGTGTAAAACTACCGGATAGCACATTAGCGAGAGGTTAAACAGCATGACCGCAAATACCGACACATCAAACAGCCAGGGCGATCCCAATGCCGGGCCGGTTGATCTGGGTGATCCGTTCGCCCTGTTCAATGACTGGTTTAACGAGGCCGCCGCAAAGGAGACCGCGCCCAACGCCATGTCGCTGGCGACGGCGGGTTTGGATGGCTGGCCGGATCTGCGCATCGTGCTGATGAACGGCATAGATGGCGTGGATGCGCCGCCCGAAAAGCGCGGTTTTATATTTTACACCAATATGGGCAGCGCCAAGGCGCAGCAGATAAGCGAAGATTCTGCTGTTTCGCTATGCTTTCACTGGAAAAGCCTGAACCGCCAGGTGCGCATCATGGGCGAGGCGTCGCGCGTTTCAAACGCCGAGGCCGATGAATATTTCGCCACCCGCCCGCGTCAGGCGCAGATCGGCGCCTGGGCGTCCTATCAGTCCGAACCCCTGGAAAGCCGCGCGGTGCTGGAGCGCCGGGTGGAAGAATTTGCGGCAAAATTTCCCGATATTGTGCCACGGCCGGAATTCTGGTCGGGGTTTCGCGTTATTCCCATTGGCATCGAGTTTTGGCGGGATCGTTATTTTCGGCTGCATGACCGGTTTTTATTCACCCGCGAAGCGCCGGATTCCCCCTGGACCTGTGGACTGCTTTACCCGTAACCGGTTTTTCGCTATAAGTGGTTGCATATGAGCTTGCTCCATTCAGATATCACCTTGCGGGCCGCGCGCCCGCGCGCTGCGCGTTTGATGCGTTTGGCGACCTATGCCTCGGTGGGTGTTGCCGCAACTCTGATATCGGTTAAGCTGGGTGCGCTGTACGCCACGGGCGCGGCGGTGATATTGGCCACGCTGATCGATTCCATTCTGGATGGGGCGGCGTCGCTGTTGAACCTGCTTGCGGTGCGCCATTCTCTGCAACCCGCTGATTCCGAACATCGATTTGGCCATGGCAAGGCAGAGGCGCTGGCCGGCCTTGGGCAAGCAGCCTTTATTGGCGGCTCGGCGGTGTTTCTGGGTTTTGAATCCGTGCAGCGCATCCTTGATCCGCAACCAGTGGTGCAAAGCACGATCGGCATTGCGGTTACGCTGTTTGCGCTTGTGCTGACCATCGCGCTGGTTGGGTTTCAGCGCTATGTCGTGCGCGCCAGCGGGTCAGTCGCCGTTGGCGCCGATGCGTTGCATTACGCCAGCGATGTCATGCTGAACCTTGGCGTCATCGCCGGACTTCTGCTGGCCGGGCGCTTTGGGCTGATATTCGCCGACCCGTTGATCGCTCTGGCGATTGCAGGCTGGATTGGCTATAGCGCCGTGCAGATTTTCCGCACGTCCTATGATCAGATCATGGACCGTGAATTGCCCGATGAAGACCGCAACAAAGTCCACGAAATCGCTCTGGCCCATAAAGAAGTCATTGCCATTCATGATGTGCGCTCGCGGCTTGCCGGCACCACGCCGTTCATACAGCTTCATCTGGAAATGCAGCCGGACATGACGCTGCACGCCGCCCATAAGATAGCCGACGAGGTGGAGGCGCGGGTGAAAGCCGCCTTCCCCGGAGCCGAAGTGATTATTCATCAGGATCCGGCAGGATTTGAAAAACACCCGGCGTTTCATGACTGATGCTACGGGCGCGTGGCGGGAAGTTGCTGCATTTCTTGCCACACCCGAAGCCTATGGCCTGCCTGACCCGGTACAGGTGATCGACACCTCAATATCCAGGGTGTTTCTGGCTGGCGCCCATGCCTATAAAATCAAAAAACCCGTCAAGCTCGGTTTTCTCGATTTCTCTACCGTCGCGTTGCGCCATGAGGATTGCGAACGCGAAATTGTGCTGAACCGCCGCACCGCGCCCTCCATCTATCTTGGTATTATCGCGATTACACGAGAGGCGGACGGCAATCTGGCGCTGGCTGGCAAAGGAACGGCCGTGGAATGGGCGGTAAAAATGCGGCGCTTTGATAATGTCATGCTGCTTGACCAGATGGCCGTTGACGGTACGCTGACGAACGAACTGATTGCCAGGCTGGCGCGTAACATTGCCGCATTTCATACCGCCATCCCACCTGAATATGAAGCGGGCGGCGTGGAAATATTCCGCCGCACCCTGCTTGGCAACGATAGGGAATATAGAAATTTTTCCGGGGACATTTTTCCGCCCGCAACGATTAACGCACTGCGTGACGCAAGCCTGGCCGCACTGGATGCACATGCGCCACTGATGAATGCCCGCAAGGCGGCGGGGTGGGTGCGCCATTGCCACGGCGATCTGCATCTTGGAAATATATTCTGCCTTAATGGCGAACCCACGCCATTTGATTGCATTGAGTTCAGTGACGTGATTGCCAGAATCGACATTCTGTATGATCTGGCTTTTTTGCTGATGGACTTATGGCGGCGCGG
>Ga0209893_1000004_pt1 | contig 74973 bp, 73 predicted proteins | sample GWRWT3_25Nov14_FD_187190 | JGI IMG/M metagenome (GOLD analysis project Ga0209893, IMG submission 187190) | Sand microcosm microbial communities from a hyporheic zone in Columbia River, Washington, USA - GW-RW T3_25-Nov-14 (SPAdes) (version 2) | ecosystem: Engineered > Artificial ecosystem > Sand... | reverse complement strand
CAGAAAGAACGCACCCTGAATTTCGCCGTGCCGCGCGGCGTGGAAGAAGGTACGCGCATCCGCCTGTCGGGCGAAGGCGAGGCCGGCATTCAGGGCGGGCCATCGGGCGATCTCTATGTGTTTATTTCCATCACGCCGCATCCGATATTTCAGCGTGACGGTAATAATCTGTTCTGCCGCGTGCCCATTTCCATGACCAGCGCGGCGCTGGGCGGCCAGATCGAGGTGCCGTCAATGGAAGGCGCACCTGCGCGCATTGAAATTCCCGAAGGCACCCAGAGCGGCCGCCAGTTCCGCCTGCGCGGCAAGGGCATGCCGCCGCTGCGCGGTACGGGCTTTGGCGATCTGTTCATCGAAACCGTGGTCGAAACGCCAATGAACCTGACCAAACGCCAGAAGGAACTGCTGCGCGAATTCGCCGAAGGAGGCAGCGAAAAAACCTCGCCTGAATCCAGCAGCTTTTTTGCGCGGATAAAGGATTTGTTCGCGGGCACTAGTGCCAGTGCGGGCAAGGCAGAGGGGTAGGGGCGGGGGTGATTACCCCCCTCAGTCTGCTACGTTCAGTTTTTCCCGCATCCAATCTGTTCGCTCTTGCCGGTTGGTTATTTCACCCCAGCCGATTTGCTTGGCCAGATCCTCATAAATATTTTGGCACTCAAAATAGACGTTTCCTAACTCTCTTCTAAATTCATTCTCTGCATCCTCGGGCCTCTGAACATTGAAATGGAAGGAAGCAGAAAATTCCGCATTTTGTAATTTTGCAATGACGTCAAACAGTTTCTTCGCAGATTCTGATTTCAGCAATGAAATCTCGGCGGGGGAGTTTTTTAATGGAAAGTCTGGAATATGCCTCGGTAATGGGAAGGCGTCTCCGTAAGGATCATAATCGTCAGGCTCTTGATCAATCTGCCTATTTGCAAATACCTGATAAATATCATTGAGCCAGTAATCTAACAGGGATGCTACCTGCATGGCGGCGATTTGCTGTTGCTCGGCCCGGTTACGCTTGGAATGGCTTAATTGTAAAAGCCAGGCTATGCCACCACCGGTGATTGCTCCGACTATAGCGCTGATTGTTCCTTCCCAGACGCTTTCCATTTTTTGCCCTCCCGATCAACAATAGACGATCTATCCCTATCCCCGTTGCCTTTCACAGCAAAACGTTATCTGCACTGTCCTATTAATCTTTGTGCCGGGCAATAGAATGGTGCAAACTGACCTTCAGAAGGAAATCACAATCGGGGAGAGACCGCCATGAAACTGTCAAAACCACGCATTCATCCGCTGCCGGAAAGCCAGTGGAACGACGAACAGAGGCCACAATATGAGGCTGCTAAAAAGGGCAGGTCCGGGATCAGCACGGCGGTGGTGTTTAACGTCATGGGTACACTCGGTAATCATTGGGAAGCGGCCAAAAAATTCAATGTCTGGGCGTTTCATGTCATGGGCGACACCTCCACCCTGGCGCCGCGCGAACGCGAAATTCTGATCCTGCGCATCGGCTGGCTGTGCCAGGCGGAATATGAATGGGCGCAGCATGCGGTCATCGGCAAGGCGTGCGGGTTGAGCGACGAGGAAATCGCCCGCATCAAGCTGGGCGCCGACGCACCGGGCTGGAGCGAGCATGACGCGGCTCTGATCCGCGCGACGGATGAGCTGCACAAGGATGCCTGCATTTCCGACGCCACCTGGAACGGGCTGGCCAAAACCTATAACACCCAGCAGTTGATGGATGTCGTGTTCACCGTCGGCCAGTATAATCTGGTGTCGATGGCGCTGAATTCGTTTGGCGTGCAACTGGATGAAGGCCTTAAGGGCTTTTAGCCATGCGCTTGCAGGGCAAGAAAGCCATTGTCGTTGGCGCCGGGCAAACGCCGGGGGAAACTATCGGCAATGGCCGCGCAACGGCCATCCTGTTCGCCCGTGAGGGCGCGCAGGTCATGTGCGTGGACAAGCGCCTGCAATCGGCGCAGGACACGGTGGATATGATCGTGCAGGAAGGCGGTAACGCCTTCGCCTACGAGGCCGACATCACCAGCGAGGTGGCGAATATCGCGCTGGTAAAGGCGGCGATCGAAAAAATGGGCCGCATCGATATTCTGCACAATAATGTCGGCATCGGTTTTGGCGACGCGCAGCCGCATAAATTATCCGAAGACGCCTATGATCAGATCATGCTGGTTAATCTCAAATCCATGTGGCTGACCTGTAAACATGTGATTCCGGTGATGCGTGAACAGAAATCCGGATCCATCGTCAATATTTCATCTGCGGCGGCGGTGTCGTCGGGCGGGATCACGGCTTATGAAATTTCCAAGGCGGGGGTGAACAAGCTGACCCAATCCATCGCCATGACCAACGCCAAATATGGCGTGCGCTGCAATGTGATCATGCCGGGCCTGATGGATACGCCAATGGCGATCGAAGGCAATGTCCAGGCGCGCGGCATTTCGCGTGAAGAGGTGCGCGCCATGCGCGACCGTATTGTGCCATTGCGGGGCAAGATGGGCACCGGCTGGGATGTGGCCTATGGTGCACTATATCTGGCGTCGGACGAAGCCAATTTCGTCACCGGCGCGGTGCTGCCCATCGATGGCGGACATGCGGCGAAAGTCGGATAACCAATAACAATAACCGGAGGGAACAGCATGAAAGACGTAAAAGGAAAAGTGGCCTTCGTGACAGGCGCGGCCAGTGGCATGGGGCTTGGCATGGCGCGCGCCTTTGCGGAAGCGGGCATGAAGGTGATGCTGGCCGATATTGAAGCCGGGCCATTGCAGCGTGAGACGGATGCGCTCAAGGCGAAAGGCTATGACGTTGCCTGTGTGCAGCTTGATGTCACCAAAATGGCGGATGTGCATGCGGCGGCGAAAAAGACTGTGGACACATTCGGCAAGGTTCACGTGCTGTGCAACAATGCGGGCATCGGCGTCTTCGGCAAAAGCGAAACTGCCAATATCAAGAACTGGGAATGGGTGGTGGATGTCAATCTGTGGGGTGTTGTATATGGCTTGCAGGCGTTTGTGCCGCTGATCCTCTCGCATGGCGAAGGCGGCCATGTGGTCAGCACGTCCTCTATGGCGGGCATGGTCGGCTTAAGCGGCGCGGGGCCGTACAACGCCACCAAGTTTGCGGTAGTCGGCATCATGGAAACCATGATGGCGGAAAATCGCAAGAGCAATCTTGGCATCTCGGTATTGTGCCCCGGCGCGGTGGCGACCAATATTTCCACCTCCACCCGCAACCGGCAGGATGATTATGGCGGTGCAGCCCCGCCAAGCGCAAAAGAACGCATCGCCGACGTGCTGGCGCAGGGCCTGCATCCCGATATTGTCGGCAAGCAGGTGCTGGAAGCCATCATCGACAATCAGCCCTATATTTTCACCGATCCAACCATGCGCAAGATGATTGAATCGCGGCACAGGCGTTTGATGGCGGGTTATGACTGGGCCGATAAATGCAAGGCGCTGGCGGGCCAGAAACAGGCCGGCGGCATACCGGGCGGCATTCTGAAGGAATAGCAACTGGCTTGACCTGCCGCCGCCATTAGGCAAAGCTGCAACCATAATAATTGCGGGGCGCGCAAAAAGCCCCGCTTCACATCAGCACAGGGAGGCGTCTGCGCCAGCGGGCGGTAAGATCATCATGAAAGACGTAAAGGGAAAAGTCGCGTTCATCACCGGCGCCGCCAGCGGCATGGGCCTGGGCATGGCGCGTGCGTTCGCGGCGGCGGGCATGAAGGTGATGATCGCCGATATTGAGGCGGAACCCGCCAAACGTGCGGCGGACGAGTTGACCGGCAAAGGCTATGAAGCGGCCTGGCTACAGGTTGACGTGACCAAGCTGGACGCCATGCATGCCGCCGCCAAACAGACGGTGGACACTTTCGGTAAAGTGCACATTATCAGCAATAATGCCGGCATTGGCGTGTTCGGCATGAGCGAAACCTGCGACATGCGCAACTGGCATTGGGTGGTGGATGTTAATCTGTGGGGCGTGGTGCATGGGCTACAGGCCTTTGTGCCGCTGATTCAGGCCCAGGGCGAAGGCGGCCATGTGTCCAGCACGGCGTCAATGGCGGGCATGGCGGGCCTGCGCGGCGCGGGGCCATACAATGCGACAAAATTTGCAGTGGTCGGCATTATGGAAACCTTCGCGGCGGAACATCGCAAGACCGGCATCAGCGCATCGGTGCTGTGCCCGGGTCTGGTGGCCACCAATATCGCCTCATCCACCCGCAACCGGCAGGAAGAATATGGCGGCGCGTCAAAGCCAAGCGACAAGGGGATCTCGGCCACCGAACTGGCCAAGGGGCTCGACCCCGACGCGGTAGGCCGTCAGGTGCTGGAAGCCATTCAGGAAGATCAGTTCTATATCTTCACCGATCCCAGCCTGCGTCACATCATCGAGACCCGCTGCAAGCGCATTCTGCAGGGTTATGACTGGGCCGCGAACTGCAAGGCGCTGAAAGGCGAAAAACAGGCCGGCGCTCTGCCCGGCGGCCTGCTCACGAAATAAGCTTGAAACTTCACAATAAGCGGGGCGCGAAAGCCCCGCCTCACTTCAGCCAAGGGAGACGTCTGCACCAGCAGGCGGCAAAATCACTATGAAAGACGTAAAAGGAAAAGTAGCCTTTATCACCGGCGGCGCCAGCGGCATGGGCCTGGGCATGGCCCGGTCATTCGCCGCAGCCGGCATGAAGGTGATGATCGGCGATATTGAATTGGCCCCCGCACAGCGCGCGGTGGACGAACTGAAAGCCAAGGGGCTGGAGGCAGCCTGCGTGCAGGTTGATGTCACCAAGCTGGAATCGGTGCAGAACGCCGCCAAGAAAACCGTGGATACATTCGGCAAGGTGCATGTGATCAGCAACAATGCCGGCGTGGCGGTCGGCGGCTATAGCGAAACCTGCAGCATCCGCAACTGGAACTGGGTGGTGGATGTCAATCTGTGGGGCGTTGTTTATGGCTTGCAGGCGTTTGTGCCGCTGATCCTCTCGCACGGCGAAGGCGGGCATGTGATCAGCACCGCATCCATGGCGGGCATGGTTGGCCTGCGCGGCGCGGGTCCTTACAACGCCACCAAATTCGCCGTGGTCGGCATTATGGAAACCTTCGCCGCAGACCACCGCAAGGATAATATCGGCGCGTCGGTTTTGTGCCCCGGCGTGGTTGCCACCAATATCGGCAATTCGGCGCGTAACCGGCCCGAAGAATATGGCGGTGTCGTGGCGCCCAACCCCCGCGACCGCACGGCGGAAATGCTGGCTCAGGGTCTTAATCCCGATATTGTCGGCGATCTGGTGCTGGAAGCCATGCAGGCGGATCAGCTTTACATCTTCACCGATCCGGGCCTGAAACATCTGATCGAAACGCGCTGCAAGCGCCTGACAGATGCCTATGACTGGGCGGCAAACTGCAAGTCGCTGAAAGGCGTGAAGCAATCGGGTCTGCTGCCGGGTTAGGCTATCCCTACACATGCGAGCAGTCACCCCGGATTTATTCCGGGGGGCGGCGTAAATTGGCTCAGGCATTTCATTCCTGAAATGCACGAACCCAGGATTAAATGATACCAGCGGCCTGATGAACAGACCCGTTGTCATTCTGAGCGGAGCGAAGAATCCCCACGATACGGAGCGAGATTCTTCGCTTCGCTCAGAATGACAGGATCAGGAATGACAGGATTAGGCATCGGGCCGTTGGTATAAAAATTCCGTTCACAGATCATTACAGTAAGGGGAACTCTCATGAAAGTTGGCTTTATCGGTCTTGGCAATATGGGTGGCCCCATGTGCCGCAATATCATCAAGGGCGGACATGACGTCATTGTGCTGGACCTGAACCCCGCGGCGGTTAAAACCTGCACCGATCTGGGCGCAAAGGCGGGAACATCGCCAAAGGATGTGGCGTCACAGGTTGATGTGGTGATGACCTCGCTGCCGATGCCAAAGGATGTGGAGGCGGTGGCGCTGGGGCCCAACGGCATTATCGAAGGCATTCGTCAGGGTACGGTCTATATTGATCTGTCCACCAATTCGCCTACCATGATCCGCAAGATCGCGGGCGTACTGGCCCCCAAGGGCGTCGTCACCCTGGATGCGCCGGTATCGGGCGGCGCGATCGGCGCGGAGAAAAAAACCATCGCCATTATGGTGGGTGGCGACAAGGCGGCCTATGACCGCTGTATGCCGGTGTTTGAAAGTTTCGGGCAGAGCATTTCATTTCTGGGCGCGCTTGGCAGTGGCGCCATTGCCAAGATCGTCAATAATATGCTGGCCTTCAGCAATATGGCGGCGGCCGCCGAAGGACTGATGCTGGGCGCGGCGGCGGGTATCGATCCCGAAGCCTTGAACGAGGTGATCCGCAACAGTTCCGGCAATAGCATGGCCTATCGCGGCGTGGCGCATAAAACCCTGAACGGCGACTGGTCGGCCACTTTCACCATTGATCTGGCCTATAAGGATTTGCATCTGGCGCTGGAGCTGGGCGATGAACTGGGCATTCCATTACCACAGGGTGCGCAGACCCATAATCTGATGCGCATGGCGCGCGGCATGGGCTTTGGCGGCGATGACGCGACGGCCATCATGCGCGTATATGAAACAACGCTGGGACGTGAAATACGCAAGAAAAATAAATAACGGGGTACACAGGTGAACCATAATAAAGGACCGGAGAAAACCGGTCTGATCCCGGCGGACTTGCCGGTGGTGTATCGCACCGGCTATATACATTACGTTGTTGGCATTCTGACGGTTGTGTATATTTTCAATTTCATGGACCGGCAGATATTGTCGATCCTGATGCAGCCGATAAAGCTGGAGATGCAGCTTAGCGATACACAGCTTGGCTTTTTGTCCGGCGTGGCGTTTGCGCTGTTTTATGCGACCCTGGGCATTCCCATTGCGCGGCTTGCGGATCAATATTCGCGGGTTAATCTGATCACTATCTGCTTGAGCATCTGGAGCTTCATGACCGCGCTGTCGGGCATGGCCACAAATTTTGCTCAGTTGCTGGCGGCGCGCATTGGCGTGGGTATTGGCGAAGCGGGCGGCGGGCCGTCGTCGCATTCGCTGATTGCCGATTATGTGAAGGTCGAGAACCGTTCCACGGCGCTGGGCGTGTTTGCGCTGGGTGTGCCGATTGGCCTGATGGTGGGTTTTCAGGTGGGCGGCTGGCTGGAACAGAATTATGGCTGGCGAGTGGCGTTTCTGGCGGCGGGCGTTCCTGGCCTGCTGCTGGCGATCCTATTCCGGCTGACAGTGCACGAGCCCAAACGCGGCCATTCGCAAAGCGAAGCACAGATTGTTCATGCCGATCAGCCATCCATAAAACAGGTATCGAGGCATATGCGCGGCATCAGCACGTTTCGCATGTTATGTCTTGCCTGCGCCTTGCATGCGTTTGCGGGTTACGGGCTTATTCAATGGCTGCCCAGTTTTCTTTCGCGCAGCCACCACATGACCAGCGGCGATATCGGTTTCTGGCTGGCGGTTACGATCGGCGCTGGCGGTGCGCTGGGTTCTGCGGGCGGCGGATATCTGGCTGACCGTTTCGCAAAAAAAGATCTGCGTTGGCAATTATGGCTGCCGGGAGTGGGCGGGTTTCTGGGCGCGCCGCTTGCATTTGGCATTCTTCTTCCGGCCAGTACCGATACGGTCATGTTTTTTGTGTTTCTGCACTCTATTGCAGTCAATGCCTATCTGGGGCCGTCCTTTGCGGTTACGCAAACCCTGTCGCCGGTGCGCATGCGCGCGCTGGCCAGCGCGTTGCTGCTGTTCATGATCAATATTATCGGTCTTGGACTTGGGCCGCAGATAGTGGGCATACTGAGCGATCAGCTTGCTTTTGCCTATGGGCAGGAATCATTACGCTACGCCATTCTGATTGGCTGCATGGTTTATATAGGCGCGGCTTTGTTCTTTGCACTGGCGGCAAGGGCCGCGCGTGAGGATTACCGTCAGGCCGCCGTGCTGGCAGGGCATTAAAGACTTACGGCTAATTGGTACATTGTGGATTGGGGGTGGGGTGCAGCGCGAGAACCTGAAACAGGCGATAGAACAATAAGGGGGGAACATGTCCAGCATTGACGAAGATGGCGCGGCCGCAGCGGCACTGACGCCTGTCCATGAACCGGCCGCACATTTCAGCAAACCCTATATCCGCTATGTCATTGGCATGCTGACAATGGTCTATGCGGTTAATCTTATCGACCGGCAAATCCTGTCGATCCTGATGCAGCCGATCAAGCAGGAGATGCAGCTTTCCGACACCGCGTTGGGATTTTTGTCCGGCATCGCCTTTGCGCTGTTCTATGCCACTTTGGGGGTGCCCATCGCGCGGCTGGCGGATCGAAGTTCGCGGGTCAATATTATTTCCATCAGCGTGGCGCTCTGGAGCTTTATGACCGCGCTTTGCGGGCTGGCGCAGAATTTCTGGCAATTGCTGGCGGCGCGCATTCTGGTAGGTGTCGGCGAAGCAGGCAGCGGGCCGTCGTCGCATTCGCTGATTGCGGATTATGTGCCGCTGGAAACGCGCAGTTCGGCGCTGGCGATTTATTCACTGGGCATTCCCATTGGCATTATGGTGGGTTTTTCGGTTGGCGGCTGGCTGGAGCAATTATATGGCTGGCGTATTGCGTTCATGGCCGTGGGCGTACCGGGGCTTTTGCTGGCGATTATTGTACGACTGACATTGCGCGAACCGCCGCGCGGCCATGCCGACCAGGCTACGCCAAACGGCTACGCCGTGGCGAGTGGCAGAGCGGGCGCCGTAAAAGCTGAACAGCCGCCCCTGCGCGAAGTGGCGCAGACCATGTGGAAACGAAAGTCCTTCCGGCATTTAGTCACTGCGATCGGTATCCAGGCGATTGCCGGATATGGCGTTCTGATCTGGGTGCCAAGCTTTCTTCATCGCAGCTATCACATGACCAGTGGCGAGGTCGGCACGGCGCTGGCCGTCATCCTGGGCATTGGCGGCATCATTGGCACAGCGGCGGGTGGTTATCTGGCGGATCATCTGGCAAAGCGCAATATACGCTGGCAACTATGGATCCCGGCGATTGGCGGCTTGATTGCCGTGCCGTTCAGTTTCGGGATTTATCTTTCCAGCTCATCATATGAAACGCTGGCCTGGTTTGCCATACCGATTATCTTTGCCAATCTGTATCATGGCCCGGTTTTCGCCATGGCGCAGGCGCTGGCGCCGCTTAAAATGCGCGCCATGGCCGCGGCGATCCTGTTATTCATGAGCAGTTTTGTCGGCATGGGCATCGGGCCGCAGCTGGTTGGCATTCTCAGTGATCTGCTGCATTCTTTATATGGCGCAGATTCGCTGCGCTATGCGCTGCTCTTCGTCTCTATGGCGCATTTGTGGTCGGCGGCGCATTTCTGGCTGGCGTCAAAAACCTTGCGCGAGGACTTGGCGATTGCGCAATAATAGGGGCATAATAGAAATCCATAACAGCAGGGAGAAGAAACCATGAGCCTGGGTGTCATCGCAAAAATCAAGATACAGGCCGGCAAGAATGCCGAGTTTGAACAGATATTCTCTGAACTCGCCGCCGCCGTGCGCAAGAACGAGCCGGGCAATAATTTCTACGCCCTGCACAAATCCAAGACCGACCCGCTGCTTTATGTGGTGCTGGAAAATTACAAGGATGCCGCGGCCTTTGCCGCGCACCGCGAATATCCACACTTCAAGGAAGGCGGCAAGAAAATGGGCGCCTGCATGGCTGGCGCGCCCGAGGTCGAACTGCTCGACGGCGTTTGAGACCATTTTCCAAATAAATTGATGCATCACCCAAACCTTATCTGTCATGCCCCGGCTTGTCCGGGGCACCCATGCTGCACCCGGCAGCTTGGGTTGGAGTTCTGGATTACCCGGACAAGCCGGGTAATGACAGTGAGAGAATAAGACCTGCATCAAACCTGATCAAAACACGGACAACAACCAGCAAGGAAGCGTAAAATGACAATAGGAATCGTGGCGAAACTTAAAGTCGCGCCGGGCAAGAATGCCGAGTTCGAGGAAATCTTTTCCGAACTGGCGCGCGCCACCCGCAAAGACGAACCGGGCAATAATTTTTACGCCCTGCACAAGTCAAAAACCGATCCGCAAACCTATGTCGTACTGGAAAATTACAAGGATCAGGCGGCGGTGGATGCCCATATGAGTTCGCCGCATTTCCAGGCCGGCTTCAAAAAAATGGGCGCCTGCCTTGCGGGCGCACCCGAAATCGAAATGCTCGACGGGGTGTGATTAAATCACGCGGCATGCTCCGATAGCAGGCCGCGTTTTTTCAGGACGCGTACCAGCAAAACGATGGCGGTGGCGATGCCGAGCGGGATGAGTATGGATGATATCGCGTCAATGAACGCGCCGCCGGCCCAATAGGTATGTTCCCACGCGATCAGGATGATCATGCCAACGACCCAGGTATAGAGGGTGGAATAATCCTTGATCACGATGCGGCGCCAGTTGAAGTCCATGCCCTCGACGGCTTCGTGGTAATGCGTGAAATCGGGCCAGAAGCGGTTCACGCGCTGACAATAATCGCGGTAGTCGTCGCCGAATTTTTCCAGCAGAAATTTTTCTTCCGCCGCCACGATGCCCCAATAGGCGACGCCAAAAAACAGCAGGCCAATGATATAGGCCAGCATATTGTTGTGCACCACAAACAGGCCCAGCAGCACCAGCGCATTGCCAACATACAGGGGGTTGCGGCACACTGCGAACATGCCGGAACTGACCAGCGTATCCGCATGGACTTTTTTATCCAGCCCGCCGCGCTTGATATAGGCAAGCCCGATCACCCAGGCGCGCAAGCCGGATCCCGCCAGCGCCAGCAACAGGCCCAGCATATCCAGCCAGGCGTCGATCACCGGGCTGCCCATAAACGGCGTGGGCGGCAGGCCGGTGAACAACGCCAGCAGCATGGCGGGAAAAGCGATATTGCGGTATTTGAAAAACCAGTCGCCGATCTGAACGATCATGTTTACTGCACTCATTTAACGGCGATCAGGCCGCAAAAATTATACCAGCGGAAAAACATCTCCACGCTGCGAAACCCGGCTGCTTTCAGCAGCTCGACATTTTCTTCCAGCCGGTAGGGGATCAGCACATTTTCCAGCGCTTCGCGCTTTTGCGAAATTTCCAGTTCGGAATAGCCATTGCGCCGTTTCATGTCGTAATAATAATTGATGAACAGCCGGTTCAGGTCACTGTCTGAAACGGTCAGCTTTTCGATCAGAATGAACGCGCCGCGTCCCGTCATGCCGTCATAAATCTGTTTGACCAGACGTTCGCGGTGCAGCGGGCGCACAAATTGCAGCGTGAGGTTCATCACCACCACGCTGGCGTCATGCAGCGGCGGCATTTTTTCGATATCGGACAACATCAGTTCCACGGGCCGCGTGATGCCCAGACCATCCAGCTTCTCGCGCGCCTTGCCCAGCATTTCGGGTGAATTATCGACGCCCACAAACCGCACGCCGGGATCCACCGTATAATGCAGCATGGCCAGCGTGGTGGCGGTGGAACAGCCCAGATCATAGAGGCGCGTATCGGGTTGCGCAAAGTCGCGCGCCAGTTCCGCCGTCATGCGCTGCATTTCATCATAATAAGGCACCGAGCGGCTGACCATATCGTCAAACACACGTACGGTTTCCGCGCCGAATTTGAAATCTGTCTGCGGCTTTGCGTCCGCAAACACCCGATCAGGCGGCGTATCCAGCTTGACAGCGGCAAGGCTTGGGATGGAAGTTAGGCGCTTATCTTCGGGCATGGGCTTCCTCGGCTGACGGAGTTACGCGCAGGATTCTGTAATATAGGACCAGGACATGGAACTCAAGACACTCCGCTGTGCGGTGGAAAATCAGGTGGCCACGATTACGCTGTCGCGGCCCAGGCGGATGAACGCCTGGACCGGGCGCATGCACACCGAGTATCGCTGGGCGCTGGCCATGGCCGAGGCGGACCCTTTGGTGCGGGTGATAATCGTAACTGGCGACCCGGTAGGGGGCGCATTTTGCGCCGGCGCAGATACAGCCGCGCTGGAAGGCCATTCGCAAAAGGGCCGCTATGATGCGGGGACATCCGGGGATATCGCCACCCCCGGCTATGGGGTGCGGCCCGAATTTGACGCCACTTTTGCCTATCATTTCGGACTGACCAAGCCGGTGATCGCCGCCATAAATGGCGCTGCGGCGGGTATTGGGCTGGTGCTGGCCTGTTATGCCGATCTGCGCTTTGCGGTTGCGGGGGCGAAATTCACTGCGGCCCATGGGCGGTTTAACTTTCCGGCGGAATTCGGCCTTTCCTGGGTATTACCACGCCTGGTGGGCATGACCCATGCAAATGATATTCTGCTGTCCAGCCGGGTGTTTCTGGCCGAAGAGGCCATGGCCATGGGCATGCTCAACAAAGTAGTGGCGGCGGATGCGTTGATGCCGCATGTGCGGGGCTATGCCGGGATGCTGGCCGAAAAATCCGCCCCCGGCAGCCTGCGCATGACCAAACGGCAGATTTACACTGATCAGCACCAGTCTGTTGCGGCGGCGGTAGCAGAATCCGAACGGCTGCTGAATGAGGCCATCACCCATCCCGACTATCACGAAGGCTTAAGCGCCTGGCTCGCCAGGCGCCCCGCCAACTGGTGCGGGGGCTAATCAAACAGGGCGTCGATATCGTCCTGGCTGACGCTGTCACCACCCTCACGCGCGGGGCCATTCAGCAGTAAATCGTCTTCATGCCCAATTTCTCTTTCGGGCAAATCGACAGCCTCGAATTCTTCATGGCCACCCCAGATGCCCATCATGACATCCAGACGCTCTTCGATGAATTTCAGGGTGTTGACCACCTTGGTAATGCGCTGGCCAGTAATATCCTGAAAATTGCAGGCTTCGTAGATTTTGACGACTTTTTGCCCCAGTTCGGCAATTTCGGCACGTTCTTCTGGCGAGCTGGCCTGTAGTTCAATGGCGTCAATATGGGCCTCAATCCCTTCACAACTGGACAGGATATTTTCTGTTGCGCGCTCAGTATCGAGAACCACCTCATCCAGCTCATGGGTGACATCAGTAATGCGCTCATATTTATCGGCGTTTTTGTAGCGCATCGTCGCGATTTCGCGCTTTGTCGTGTCGATGGCGGCGGAAAGCTTGTCAATCTCGGCTTTCAGTTTTTTGGCGTCTTCAATATCGCGGTTATGGGCTTCCAGCATTTTATCCGTGACGGACGCCATTGCGGCATCGGCCCCTTCACGGGCCCCTTCATTGCCGGATTTTTTGAATAGCTCCTCGCGCAACTCGGCGATGGCCGCTAAAATCTCGGCCTGGCCAGAAAAGGCGGCCGGATGCCGCCCGGCGCGGGACTCTGCATAAACGGGCGCCGCCGCCGTACCGCCTGTCTGTTTCATAAGCTGAATCTCGGCGCTGAAAGGCCGAGTTTTAAATTGTGACATATCGCTTCCCGCCCTTTTGGATTAATTCATGACACACAGTGCCTGATTTTTCCTAAGAACTGGTTGACGGCGCGAAAAAATATAGACGGGCAAACATTTTAGCCTGCCCGCCTAATAACGGACTAATGGCCGGGCTTCGGGCTGAAATATTTGTCGAACTTGCCGTCCACGCCTTTAAAATCGTCGGCATCATCGGGGGGCGTGCCCGCAACGGTGATATTTGGCCATTTCAGGGCATATTCCCGGTTCACACCAGCGATTTTCTCATGGCCGGGTTCGGTGTCGGGAACAATGGCCTCGGCGGGGCATTCCGGCTCGCACACCCCGCAATCGATGCATTCGTCGGGGTGAATCACCAGCATATTTTCGCCTTCGTAGAAACAGTCCACAGGGCAGACCTCCACGCAGTCCATGAATTTGCACTTAATGCAGGCCTCTGTGACGATATAAGTCATCTAATCCTCCGTATTGCACGCCCAAACCAGTTTTCTGGCGGCATTGCTTATCATTCAATTCCCAATCGCGCCATAACCCGCTTGCGGGCATTACCGCGATCCATGTCCGACACATAAATCAGTCCACCGATCCGGCGCATAAGATTGGCTTCGTAATCATGCAAAACCCCGTCTGCATAAACGACTTCCCACAACATTTCCACCACTTCCACCCGTTCTTCGGGGGAGAAGGACTGATTGATTTCGTGGGTAAATCGAAACAGTTGGTTTGCACTGTCCTGGCGCTGGCTGGCAAGCTCAAACAGGGTTGCGACTTCTTCCGAAGTCAACGCAAATCGCTCGGCTGCAACGCGCCGGATTGCGGCCTGTTCCCGTGCGCCAAAATCCCCATCCAGCGTTGCAGCCTCTATAAGCAGGGCTACCGCCGCGATATGCCTTTCAGCTATCGTGTGCGAGGGTTTCTGCGCGGCATCCCTAGCCGGTTGCCGTGTGAAAAGTGCTATTATCCGGTTGACCATACCCACGATCTAGCATGGGCCGTGAAGCAGGCGCAAGCGGGTGGTGTGTGTTAGGATTGTGTGGGGCGTCGGAAAGATCTTCGTACAGGCCTTGAGCCTCGGCGGGGGGGCCGCGCCGTGCACCCAGCGCACGGACCTGAACGACGATAACGCTATCATGTTGCACAAAGGTCAGTATATCGCCTTCTTTTAGTGCATATGCCGTTTTGTTGATGGGGCGGCGATTGACACGGACTTTGCCGCTGGCGACGAAACGGGCCGCAGCAGAGCGGCTTTTGAAGAAACGGGAATGCCACAGCCATTTATCGATACGAAGGCTGCAATCATAGTTTTCAAATTGCGTTACGCTGTTTCCTGTCATGTGCCTCCATTCAAGCTGATTTCTGCATACGCTCCTTCAGTGCCTGTAATTTTGCGAAGGGCGAATCCGGATCGATGGGCTTGTCTGCTGCCTGCGGGCGGGCTTTTTGCGCGCGCGCCTCATGTTCTGATGGTTTGCTGCCCAATTTTATGTTGCCCTGCGGTTTTGTGGGCTTTGCAGGTTTTGTCCTGGGCCTGGATTTATTTCTGTTTTGCGCATTGTTTTTTTCTGCTTCACGGGCCTGCGCGAGGGCGGGATCCAGCAGGCGCGTTTCACTGATTTCGCGCTTGTGCGCCTTACGTTGTGGAATAATAATTTCGCGTTTTGGCCTGGCCTGCTGTGGTGCATGGCTGCGGCGTGGGGGCTGAAACTTCCACAGGACTTGCGGCGGGCCAGCATCGTATGGCGCGCCTGTCTGTGTGTCCTGTGTGTCCTGAGCGTTTTCGGGGATGGGTGGAAAATCAAGCTCCAGATTTTCTTCCACGGGTTCCGGCGCTTCAGCGGCGACCGGTTCTTCCAACGCCATATCAAGCTGTTCTTCGGCCCCGGCTTCCGGCGCGGTTGCGGGTTCAATGGCCACTTCGACCATTTCAGGGTGCGCGGCGGCCTCTGCGCTGATGGGCGCATATCCCAGCGCGCGCATGACCGCTTCAAAATCGCCCACGCCGCAGCCGACCGGTGACCAGAGTTGCGCAGTTAGAGGGAACGGCCCGGCCATGTTTTTCTGGCGTAACTGCACCAGCAGACGTTCCAGCATATCGATGCGAATGGCGCGCGGCCCGCACACGCCATATCCGGCCATCAGATAAAATCCATCGGGCATTGACGGATCAACGGGCACGGATGACAGGCCCGCCGCAGGAATGCTCAAGGGGGTTTCAATGCGCGTGCTGACGCGCCACAGCCGCAGTTTCATCGCGGCTGGACCTGGCTTGATCAGCGCAGGCATATAGATGAACTGCTCGCCAAAGCGTACACCCAGCTTGCGCAATTTGGCGCGCTCGGTCTGATCGACATTTTTCACGAACCCGGCGACGCCGGCGCGCGGCAACAGTCCCAGCGCCTCCACCATCTGAAAGGCCAGCCCCTTGCCGGCACCGGTCAGTTCTGTGGAATCCCGCAGTGCAATCAGCGGTTCCAGCACCGTGCGAATGCGCCGCGTCAGCCAGGCTTCCAGCGCCTCGCGCACGGCCATTTCCGCATGCCCGGACAGCAGATCGCCGTCGGCAATGAGTTCAACGCGCGGCGCCAGTATTTCCTGGCCCGGGCACAGCTTTGCGACAACCATGCCTTCCCAGCGGATTAATCCATCATCGCCAATGGCGATGATCTTGCCGTCATCGATGCGCGCATGGCGATCCAGACGGAAGGCGCGCGCGCCAATTTCGCCCTGCAATGCCTGTGCGGCGGCATTGCGCAGGGTGTGCGCATGAATGCCATCCACGCTTGGGTCAGCCGAAAAACGAAAGCCGTCCAGACGGCCAACAAATTCGCCTTCCACCATCACATCGCCCTCAGCGGTGAGCGAAGCCATAAGTTCTTCCTTTTGATGTAGCCGTTTCATCAACACGCTGGTGCGGCGGTCAATGAAGCGCAGGGTCAATCGTTCATGCAGTGCATCGGATAATCTATCTTCTATCCCGCGCGTACGCTCCCGCCAATAGCTAGAATCAGAAAGCCAGCCAGAACGGTTGGCCACAAAGGTCCAGGTACGGATATGCGCGATACGGGCGGACAATGTATCTATGTCCCCGTCGGCCCGGTCAAGCCGGTCGACATGGCGCGCCACATAATCTTCGGGCAGCACGCCTGCGTCGCTCATATAATGGCGGTACAGTTCGGCCAGCAGCCTGGAATGCAGCTCCGGCCCCAATTTGCGAAAATCCGGCACCTGACAGACCTGCCATAACCGTTTCACGGCGGCGGGCGCACTGGCCATCCGGGCAATTTCCGCGTCTGCTGCCAAAAGACGCAATGCCGTCAGATCACAATTTTCCCGTGTGCGGCCAAGCCCGCGCATCGGGGGCTCTATTTCAAGACTGCTGATCAGGCGTGAAATATTGCCAAAATCAAGGGCTGAATTACGCCATTTGATGCTGCGCAGCGGATCGAACTGATGGTTCTCGACCTGGGCGATCAGATCTTCATCCATATGTCCGGCATCGCCTGTTGTGCCAAAGGTGCCGTCATTCAGATAACGTCCGGCGCGCCCTGCAATCTGCGCAATTTCGGTGGGGCGCAGATTGCGATGACCAAAGCCGTCAAATTTGCTGGTGCTGGCAAAGGCGATATGGTCGACATCCATATTGATGCCCATGCCAATGGCGTCGGTGGCGACCAGAAAATCCACGTCGCCCGACTGAAACAGCGCCACCTGGGCATTGCGGGTGCGCGGGCTGAGTGATCCCATCACCACGGCGGCCCCGCCCCGCTGACGGCGGATCAGTTCGGCAATGCCGTAGACGGCATCAGAAGAGAACGCCACAATGGCCGAACGGCGCGGCATGCGGCTGAGCTTGTTTGAACCCGCATAATGGAGTTGGGAAAAGCGGGGCCGGGAAATGAAATGCGCGTCCGGTAATAAGTGCTTTAGCAGGGGCCGCATGGTTTCGGCGCCCAGAAACATGGTTTCGCGCCGTCCGCGCGCATGCAACAGCCGGTCCGTGAAAATATGGCCGCGTTCCGCATCGGCGCAAAGCTGGATCTCATCGACCGCCAGAAATTCGGTTTCGATGCTGACCGGCATGGATTCGACGGTGCAGACATAATAGGACGGGCGCGGCGGCATGATTTTTTCTTCGCCGGTAATCAGCGCCACACAGGCCGCCCCGCGCATGCGCACCACCCGGTCATAGATTTCGCGCGCCAGCAGCCGCAGCGGCAGGCCGATCATGCCGCTGGCATGGCCCAGCATGCGCTCCACCGCCAGATGGGTCTTGCCGGTATTGGTGGGGCCCAGCACCGCCGTAACCTCACCACGCTCCGTGTCGCGGGCATGGGGCTGAAAGCGGTTGCGGGGCTGAATATTCATGGCGCTGACATTGCCGTGCGGCGGGTCGGTCCGCAATCCGAAAATTGCCAATTTATGTCAGAACCAGGTAGCGTCAGGCAGAGGCTAACAAATATGTACACAACCCACCCATATGCCGGAACCAAACTGGAACAAGCCAAGCCCGAATCGGCAAGCCCGCATCCTTCGTGATTCGTTCACGCACTAAATGTAGTAGTCAGCGATCAGTAGACACCAATTTAATGATTCCGTGAAGTGGCATTTTATTTAATTTTCCGTGACATTGATATGGCCGCTATATGACATCGCCGGGCCAAAAACACGCAGCGCCCGAGTTGAAAAATAGTAAACAAAATCCCGGAATATCGATGCCTGCCCCGGAACCTAACTGGAACAGGCCATGCCCGAATCGGCAAATCAACGCGCTTCGCGATTCGTTCACGCACTAGATATAGTGGCTAAATGCCGATAAAAATCTATTGACTGTTTCATTCTACCGCTGGGTCAGGACGCCGAAAACCCACCTAAAGATTCCGTTCGTGTTTCGAAATAATTAGTTTAACTTGGAACGATCTGGGGCCAGACCCCCACAAAAATAAAAAAACGCCTGAGGAAACCGATGAACGACATGTCAAACGGCATCGCAAAAATGCGCGCCCGCGGCCAGGGGCTGGTCGGTGACGTGATTGGCACGCCCAGGGCGCGCTTGCTGCTGCTGGGTGGCGTGGGCCTGATCGCATTGCTGGTGATTGGAAGCTGGCTGTATGGGCGTTATTCCCATGTCTATGTGCAGGATTCCCGGCTTTCCTCCACCATGGTGTCGATCAGCAGCCGTGCGGCGGGATGGATCACCAATTTCCCCGCCAAGGAAGGTGCAACGATTAAAAAGGGCGATCTGCTGGTCGAAATTGATCCGCGCGAAGCCAACCTGATGCTGGCGGAACTGGACGCCGGCCTCGAAGCGGTGCGCGCGGAAAAAACCGCACTGGGCTTCAGCCGTGATCAGGCGGACAGCCGCACCAAAAGCCAATTTGAGATGGCGCAGGCCATGCTGGGCGAGGCGCAGGCGCGTTCCAATGGCGCGCAGTCCGATCTGCAACTGGCGCGCGCCGATTTCAAACGCATCGATGCTCTGTACAAGGATAAAGTGATTTCCGCGCAGCGCTGGGAGACCGAACGTAACCGCATTAACAAGGCGGAACAGGAACATGAACGCGCGCAGGCCGCCGTCGAAGCCGCGCGCGCATCCATGGCGACGGCGCAATCGGCGCGCATGGAATTGCAGGTGCTGGAAGAACGCATACGCATGATGGCGGCGCAGGAGGCGCGGCTTACTTCGCAACGCGAACGCCAGGCGCTGGATATTTCTGACCGTGCGGTAAAAAGCCCGCTGGATGGCGTGGTTGATGAAACCTTTGCCAATCCGGGTGAATATGTGCGTCCCGGCCAACGTTTGCTGATGATGCATGACCGCAATAATATCTGGGTCAACGCCAATATCAAGGAAGGCGAAATCCGCCATGTCAAAATTGGCGCCCACGCCACGGTAACGGTGGACGCCTATCCGGGTGAAACATTCGATGGCAAGGTGGTGCGCATTGGCAATGCGGCGACAAGTCAGTTCGCCCTGCTGCCCAATCCCAATCCCAGTGGCAACTTTACCAAGATTGCGCAACGTCTTGAGGTCCGCATCGATGTGGCGCAACGCGATAATCTGTTGAAGCCCGGCATGATGGTAGAGGTTGCCGTTGACATCCCGGGACGATAATTCCGCGCCACTGCCTGCGGGCCCGCAAACATCTCCGGCAATCGTTGCGAAGTTTGCCGAGTTTGGCCCCAACTACCGTATGCTGGCGGTGTTCACGGCGATGGCGGGGACGCTTGCCACTTTGTTGCCCGCGACCATTGTCAATGTGGTGATCCCGGAAATTATCGGCGCCTTTGGCATTGGCCAGGACAAGGCGCAATGGCTGGCCACCGGCTTTATGGCGTCGAGCACCATCACCATGCTGGCCAATAGCTGGATGGTGCATTCGTTTGGCGTGCGCTTCACCTTTCTGGCGTCGCTATGCGTTTTTATGATTGGCTCCATAGCGGGGATGTTCGCGCCGAACGAGGATATTCTGATCGCCATCCGCGTGTTTCAGGGCGCCGCGGCGGGTGTGATGACGCCGCTGACCATGCTGATCATGTTTCAGGTATTCCCGCCCGAACAGCGCGGCCGCGCCATGGGGATTTTCGCCATGGGCACTGTGATGGCGCCCGCCCTTGGCCCCAGTATTGGCGGCATGGTGATTGATGCGCTGGGCTGGCGCTATATTTTCTTTCTGGAGCTGCCGCTATTATTTGTGGCCATCGCCATGGGATCGGTTTTTCTGACCGGGCGCGAAGCCACCGGGCCGCGTGAAAAATTTGATTGGGCTGGACTGTTTCTGGTGGCCATTTTTGTTGGTTGCCTGCTGGTCGGGTTGAGCGAGGGGCAGCAGGAAGGCTGGCATGAAAATCATGTGCTGGGGCTGCTGATCCTGGCGGGGGTTTCCTTTGCGGCGTTTATCATATGGGAATTACTGGCGCCGCAGCCGCTAATGCAATTGCGGGTTTTTCAGCAGCCATCTTTTCCCCTGGTTGCGGTTGTATTGTTCGTGTTTGGCAATGGGCTTTTTGGTTCGACTTATCTGGCCCCACTGTTTATGCAGACCGTACAGGGCAGCACCGCGCTTTCAGCCGGACTGATGCTGATGGCGCCTGGGCTGATCATGATGGTTGTGTTTCCGGTAGCAGGCGCGATGAGCGACCGGTTTGGCGCCACCATTCCGATGGTGATCGGTATGCTGATTTTTTCTTTTTCCTGTTATCTGATGACGGGGCTTGATCTGGATGCGCCATTTGTGACCATTACGATCTGGATCATGATCGGGCGTGTCGGGCTTGGCATGGTGATGCCCGCCATGACGGCGGCGGCCATGGGGGGAATGCCGCTGCATCTGATGTCGCAGGCGTCCGGCATCAATAATTTTACCCGTCAATTGGGCGGCGCTTTTGGCGTTAACCTTGCCTCGATCATGCTTTCCCAGCGCAGCAATTTCTTTTCAGAAGCCATGACCGCCACCCAGACCGCGGCCAATACCGCCACGCTGGACCTGCTGGACAGATTTTCCGGCCTGTTTGACATGGCCGGGCTGAGCGAGCTGACCGCACAGGAAGTGGCGATGTTTTATCTGGGGCGGATGATCTATTCCCAGGCCTATATGCTGGCGTTCCGGGATTGTTTTACGATCCTGACGGTGGTCTTTCTGGTGGCGGTCATTCCGGCCCTGTTCATCCGCAAACCGCCCGCCGCTGCGGCGGCCCCGCCCGTCCAGCCCGGCCCGGCAGAAGGTGATTAATCCTGCAAGCCGTGTTAGAATGCCCCATAAACATAGCTAGCCTTTAGGACTGTACATGGCGAAGAAACCCACGATTGAAGAATGGCGCGCATTGGCCGCCAGGGAATTGGGCAAGCGGCCCCTCGATGCGCTGACCTGGCATACGCCAGAAGGCATTGACGTCAAGCCGCTCTATACGGCGGCGGATGTCGCGGAACTGGATTTTGCCGATGGCCTGCCGGGCTTTTCGCCCTATGTGCGCGGCGTCAAGGCCACCATGTATGCGGGAAGGCCCTGGACCGTGCGGCAATATGCCGGTTTTTCCACAGCCGAGGAATCCAACGCCTTTTACCGGCGCAATCTGGCGGCGGGGCAGATGGGGCTTTCGGTTGCCTTCGATCTGGCGACGCATCGCGGCTATGACAGCGATCATCCCCGCGTTACCGGCGATGTTGGCAAGGCGGGCGTGGCGATTGATTCTGTCGAGGACATGAAAATCCTGTTCGACGGCATTCCGCTCGATAAAATGTCGGTGTCGATGACCATGAATGGCGCGGTGATTCCGATTCTGGCCAATTACATTGTCGCCGCCGAAGAACAGGGCGTCAGCACAGATAAACTGTCGGGCACGATTCAGAATGATATTCTGAAAGAATTCATGGTGCGCAACACCTATATCTATCCGCCTGAGCCCAGCATGCGCATTGTCGCCGACATTATCGGCTATGCCTCGAAACACATGCCGAAATTCAACACCATTTCGATTTCCGGCTATCACATGCAGGAAGCAGGCGCGACCCAGGTGCAGGAACTGGCCTTCACCCTGGCCGACGGCAAGGAATATGTCCGCGCCGCCATTGCCGCGGGTCTGGACGTGGATGAATTTGCGCCGCGCCTGTCGTTCTTTTTCGCCATTGGGATGAATTTTTTCATGGAGGTGGCCAAGCTGCGCGCGGCGCGTCTGCTGTGGGCGGAAATCATGGCGGGCTTTAACGCCAAAAATCCGCAAAGCGGCATGCTGCGCACCCATTGCCAGACCAGCGGCGTATCGCTGACCGAACAGGATCCGTATAATAATGTCGTGCGCACGGCGTTCGAGGCGATGGCGGCGGCGCTAGGCGGCACACAAAGCCTGCACACCAATGCGCTGGATGAGGCGATTGCTCTGCCTACGGATTTTTCGGCGCGCATCGCGCGTAATACGCAATTAATTCTGCAGGAAGAAACCGGCGTGTGCAACGTGGTCGATCCGCTGGGTGGTTCCTATTATATCGAGGCGCTGACCAATGAGCTGGCGGTTGCCGCGCGCAAACTGATTGCCGAGGTGGAGGAGCTGGGCGGCATGACCAAGGCGGTCGCAAGCGGCATGCCCAAGCTGAAAATCGAAGAGGCGGCGGCGCGCCGTCAGGCCCGCATCGATCGCGGCGAGGAAGTGATTGTCGGCGTCAACCGCTATCAGACGGACAGCAAGGAGCAGATGGATATTCTGGATGTGGATAACGCCGCCGTGCGCGATTCACAGATTGTACGGCTTAAAAAAACCCGTGCGGCGCGCGACGAAGCCAAATGCAAAGCAGCGCTTGTGGCATTAACCGAGGGCGCCAAAGGCAAAGGCAATCTGCTGGCGCTGGCGGTGGATGCGGCGCGCGCCCGCGCGACAGTTGGCGAAATTTCCGACGCCATGGAAGAAGTGTTTGGCCGCCACCGCGCCCAGGTGCAATCCATTGCGGGCGTCTATGGCGCGGCCTATGAAGGCGATGCGGGTTTTGAAAAAATCCAGCGTGATGTTGAAGCGTTTGCCAAAGACGAAGGCCGCCGCCCGCGCATGCTGGTGGTGAAAATGGGCCAGGACGGCCATGACCGGGGCGCCAAGGTGATCGCCACCGCCTTCGCCGATATCGGCTTTGACGTGGATGTCGGCCCGCTGTTCCAGACCCCCGCCGAGGTGGCGCGCGACGCGGTGGAAAATGACGTGCATGTGGTGGGCGTTTCATCCCAGGCGGCGGGGCATAAAACCCTGGTGCCGGAACTGATTGCGGAACTGAAAAAACAGGGCGCGGAAGATATCATGGTGATTTGCGGCGGCGTCATTCCGCAGCAGGATTATGATTTTCTGTACAAAGCGGGCGTGGCCGGTATTTTTGGCCCCGGCACCAATATTCCGCTGGCGGCGGCAAAAATTCTTGAACTTATCCGCGATCGGCGGCCTCTCGCAGCAGAATAGGAAACCATATGGCCGTTGTCATTCCCTATGTCCGTGAACTGATTTTTGAATATGGCGCGATGGCGCAGATATCGCCGCTGATCCGCCGGGTGATTGCGCGCAATCCCAGCGGCTTTACCCAACATGGCACCGGCACCTATATTATCGGCAAGGGCAAGGTCGCGGTGATCGATCCCGGCCCGCTGGATATGGATCATGTGCAGGCGATTGTGAACGGGCTGAAGGGGGAAACCATCACCCATATTCTGATCACCCACACACATATGGATCATTCGCCCGCCACCACGCCGCTGAAAAAACTGATGGGCAACCCGCCGTCTTATGGCTATGGCCCGCATGGTTCCGGCAAGGGCGTGCTGGAAGGCCAGACGGTGGAGGCCGGCGGCGACAGGGATTTTGTGCCCGATGTCACGGTGCGCCACGGCGATATTATCAGGGGCGATGGCTGGACGGTGGAATGCGTGCATACGCCGGGACACACATCGAACCATGTCTGTTTTGCCCTGCTTGAGGAAAAGGCGCTGTTCACCGGCGATCATGTGATGGGCTGGTCGACCACCGTCATTTCGCCCCCCGATGGCGATATGAAGGATTATATGCACAGTCTGGATATTCTGCTGCCGCGCGATGATGAGGTTTACTGGCCGACACATGGCCCCGCGATCAGGGACCCGCAGAATTTCGTGCGCGCCTATATCGCCCACCGCCAGGACCGCGAGGCGCAAATCACCGCCTGTCTGAAAGACGGCGTTGGCCGCATCAAGGATATGGTGCCGGTCATGTACAAGGATGTGGACGAAAAACTGTGGCCCGCCGCCGGGCGTTCCGTTCTGGCGCACCTGCTGCACATGGTGGAAACCGGGCGGGCGAAATGCCAGGGCGATCCTGGGCCGGATTCGGTGTTTCGCGCCGCGTGACGGAGCGGCAGACAGACAAAACGGCGGCGCGGGTGCATGACGCCGCCGTGGTGGAGAATTTGTTGCACGGGGAAGAAAGCTTTGCCCTATTTTGCGGCAACCGGCGACCGGGGCAATGCCAGCGCCGGGCGCGCGCTCGATGCGCCAGCAGAGGAAGGCGCAATGGTCTGGGGCACACCGTTCAAGCGTAAGAAAGGCGAAGACCTGACCGATGAACAGCGCCGCATCAACCGGTTTCCCGCCTCCCTGCGGTCCAATGTCGAACATATCTTCCGCATTATCAAACGCCAGTTCGGCTATGGCAAAACCCGTTATCGCGGGCTGTATAAAAACGGCCAGCAAATCATGACGTTGCCAATAAACCAGGCCGCCGCCAATAGCCTTTTTTCAAAACACGCTTCGCATCCTGGCGATTATCTTTTATTCAACAAGCCCCCGCGCCAGCCGGTTTTGGCCGGCACGCGTAATGCCAGGCGCGAATTTCAGCCCCAGGGAGCGTAGCCGTTCCGTTCTCTCGTACCCAGGCTGTCGGGATCGTTTGAAGTTGGAGTTTTCCAGTTTTTTATCGCCGCACCCGCGATGGCGAGCGCGAGCAGGATGTGCGGCATTATGTTGTCAGTGTCATTTGATTGTCTCCTGCTGGCCTAGCGGATAGTTACGGACATCGTCGCGAAACGGTTGCAGCAGCATGCGATCAAGGCGAAGTTCGCGCGGTTCACGGAACTGCGAAATGCCGATCGTCATCTCCTGGTGCCCGGCTGCGGGTTGTGCGCGATAGGTTCCGAACAGCCGATCCCACCAGGGGACATTGAAGCCAAAATTACTGTTGGTCTCGCGTGGCACAACCGAATGATGGACGCGGTGCATGTCAGGTGTGACGACAATTTTGCGTAGTACGCCATCAAGCCGTTCAGAGAGGCGGACATTGCCGTGATTGAACATCGAGGTGGCGTTGAGCAGCACCTCAAAGATCAGCACCGCCACCGCTGGCGCACCGAGCGCGGCGACAATGCCGAGCTTGATGACCATTGACAGCAATATCTCGATTGGATGGAATCGGGCGCCAGTGGTCACGTCGAACTCAAGATCGGCATGGTGCATGCGATGCAGACGCCACAGCGCGGGCACAGCATGTAACAGCACATGTTGCAGATAGATGGCGAGGTCGAGAAATATTACCGAGACCGTGATCGCGAGCCAGGCCGGCGCCTTCAAAGCGTGAAACAGCCCCCAGTCGTGCGTTTCAGCCAGCAGGGCCATGCCGACAGCGGCGGTTGGGAATATGAGTCTAACAAGCAGCGTGTTGAGCGCGACGATGCCGAGATTGCCGGGCCAGCGCCGAAGCCGCCCGACAGCCTGGGGCCGCCGGGGCGCCAGTATCTCCCACAGCGCCATTGCCGCAAAAATACTGATGAAAGCACCCAGGCGGATGGCGGGTTCGTACAGAAGCAGGTTCTCGGCCACAGTCACCTCTCACACGCAACGATCCTGACAAATAGTTGCGCCTGTATAGTTAATCAATCGTTCTATTGAATGATATAATCATAGTTTCCGGAATGGCGCGCCGCAGGGTTTCCGGTCGTCAAGCTTATTGTGTAAGCCAGGATGTAAAGAAATTAATATGTCCGAATTGGTCAGCGCGTAGCGCCCGCCGATCCCTTGTATAAAGCTGGTTCGCTGACGCCGATGCGGGTATGCGTTGGGTGAAATTGCGCGGACATTATCCCGGATTAAATTATTTCCGATTTCAGGCGGCAAGAGCAGTTTCTAAAACCAGAACCGGACGCCAGTGACGAAAGAGGGAACATCGGTATCCTCGCCATCGCGGCGCGCGATGTCCGCGGTCTGGCCGAGTTTGCGCTCCCAGTTGACGCCGATATAGGGGGCGAATTCGCGCCGTATTTCGTAGCGCAGCCTGAGACCCAATTCGATGTCGCTGACGCCCGAACCTATACCGCGCGCGCTTGTATCCTGCGCCGCCAGGTTGATCTCTAACGAGGGTTGCAGGACCAGACGCTGGGTCAGCAGCAGTTCATATTCCGCCTCGAACCGGGCCGACAGTTCGCCTTCATTGCTCAGAAACAGCGCCGCATCTGTCTCAAAATAATAGGGCGCCAGGCCCTGTACGCCCAGCACGGCATAGCCGCGCCTTGGATGCGGTTCCGGGTCATAGCGAACACCCGCCTGCACATCGAAAAAATCTGTCACAAGATGCGAAAACAGCACCTGCGCTTCGGCTTTTTCCGTTTTGCCTCCGGCTGGTTTTTCGCCTTCGGTTTTCAGCCATAGCTTGTCATAATCGCCGCCATACCAGCCCTGCGCATCCCATTTCAAACTGTCCCTGCCGTCCTGTGCGCGATATTCGAACTGATCGGCTTGGAAAAACAGGAAATGCGGCTCATGTTCCTCCATCGCGGAAGCGTTGGCTGTCAGCATACAGAATAGTATCAGGAAAGCCGGAACGCGCTTATTCATGGCGCATCTCCACATTGGCGGCCACCGGGCCTTCGACAATCACCTTGCGCATCATGCCGGTCGCCATATGATAGAGCAGATGGCAGTGAAAGGCCCATTCGCCCATGGCGTCGGCGGGCACGTCCACGCTCAGGGTTTGGCCGGGCGGCACATTGACCACATGTTTCAGCGGATTGAATTTTTTCTTTCCGGTGTCGAGCTGCATCCACATGCCATGCAGATGCATGGGATGGCTCATCATGGTCTGGTTGACAAAGGTGAAGCGCACCCGCTCGCCATGTTTCAGGCGGATCGGTTCGGCATCGGAAAATTTCACGCCGTCGATCGACCAGAAATAGCGTTCCATATTGCCGGTCAGCTTCATCTCAATCTCGCGGTCCGGCGCACGATATTCCGCATAGGGTTTCATCGCCTTCAGATCGCCATAGACCAGAACCTTGCCGCCCGGCTTTGCGGCTTTGGGCGCAATTCCGCTTTGCGAATCAGGCTGGTCCATTCCGGGCATCGCACCATGATCCATCCCCGCCATGGCCCCATGCTCCATTGTGGGCGCTGCAACCTCCTCTTTGCCCGCCGCCGCGCCATGGTCCATGCCGCCCATATCCATGCCCATGTCGGCCATGGTCAATTGCGGACGCGGGCGCAGCGCGGGGATTTCCCCGCTCATGCCCGCTTTGGGGGCGAGCGTTGCCCGCGCATAACCGGTGCGGTCCAGCGACTCCGCAAAGATGGTAAACGGCTTTTCCTCTTTAGGCTGAACAATCACGTCATAGGTTTCGGCAACCGCGATGCGCAGTTCGTCCACAGGCACCGGCTGCACATTATTGCCATCGGCCTGCACCACGGTCATTTTCAGGCCTGGAATGCGCACATCGAAATAGCTCATGGCCGAGCCATTAATGAGACGCAGTCGCACCCGTTCGCCCGGCTTGAACAGGCCGGTCCAGTTTTGCGCGGCGCTTTTGCCGTTGATCAGGAATGTATAACCGCTGACATCAGAAATATCCGTGGGGGTCATCCGCATTCTGCCCCAATCGGCACGGTCTTTCAGGGTTGCCGCCCATCCCTTTTCAGAAACATCTTTGAAAAAGGTTCCAACGGTGCGTTGCGCATAATTATAATAATCGCTGTTTTTCTTCAAATGGCCAAGGATGGCTTCGGATTTTTCGTCGCTCCAGTCGGACAGCATCACCACATAGTCGCGATCATATTTATACGGTTCGCGCGATGCTGGCGTGATGATGATCGGGCCATAAACGCCTTCCTGTTCCTGCAAGCCGGAATGGCTGTGATACCAATAGGTGCCAGCCTGTTTGATTTTGAAGTTATAGGTGAACGTCTCGCCCGGTTTGATGCCGGGAAAGCTGATACCCGGTACGCCGTCCTGGGTATAGGGCAGCAAAATCCCGTGCCAGTGAATGGACGTATCCGTGTCCATCCTGTTGGTGACATTTATGGTCACCTCCTCGCCCTCGGTAAAGCGCAGGGCTGGTCCGGGAATTTGCCCGTTGACTGCCATGGTCAGGCGTTCACCCCTGTCATAGCCCGCGCGCATTTCATCGATGGTCAAATCATATGTTCCCGCAAAGGCGCCGGAACCGGTAATCAGTGTAAAGAGTGCTGCGAGCACTAATCTGCAGGCCTTCCGCATGGTTCACTTGCCCTCCCGCCTAGCGGCGTTGACTGTCCAGTACCTTGATCAATTCGTCGATCTTTTGACTGCGTTCCTTGAGCGATCCGTTGTGAAAGGCGTGGGTGACACAACTCTGCAAATGTTCGCGCAGCACTTCCTGCTCCACTTTATCAAGGGCGGCGCGCGCGGCATTGATCTGGCTCAATATGTCGATGCAATAGCGGTCTTCCGCAACCATATTGCGCACACCGCGCACCTGCCCCTCGATCCGGGCGAGGCGGTTCAGGCAGCTTTTCTTGGTTTTAATATCCATGCTTGAAAGATACCTTATAGGGGTATATATTGCAATCAGATTTCTGCTTTCCGGAAAAAACATCCATTACCTTGACTTGGCTCAACATATGGAACGTTTAGGGGCAGTTAAATTGCACAGGCAGGGATGTAACAGCAAAAGGAGCGCCGCCATGAATGACCATGCTCACGCGCATCGTGCGGGCACAGCGGGTGCGGGTGAAATGGCGAAGGATCCCGTTTGCGGCATGATGGTGCAAATTGAAGGCGCCAGTCATACGGCGTTTCATCAGGGTCAGAATTATTATTTTTGTTCATCGCGCTGTCAGGGAAAATTTCAGAATCATCCAGCACAGTATTTGAACGCGGCGGTAGATGCGCAAATTCCGTCCTCGAAACAGGCGGAATACACCTGTCCAATGCACCCGGAGGTGCGGCAGATCGGTCCGGGCAGTTGCCCGGTCTGCGGCATGGCGCTGGAGCCGGTCAACGTCACGGCATTGCCTGCCGGAAATCCCGAACTTGCAGACATGCGGCGCAGGCTCTGGATTGCCGCGCTGCTTACCGTTCCGGTCGTCATACTGGAAATGGGCGCGCACCTAATGGATATGCAGGCGCTATTTTCGGCGCGCACGTCAATTCTGGCGCAATTTGTTCTCGCCACGCCGGTTGTATTATGGGCCGGCTGGCCGTTTTTTGCGCGCGGCGCAAAATCACTGCTCACCGGTTCGTTGAACATGTTTACCCTGATTGCCATCGGCACGGGCGCGGCGTTGCTCTACAGCCTTGTTGCGACGTTCGCGCCCGGCCTGTTTCCAGACGCCATGCGTGACGGGCATGGCAATGTGCCGGTATATTTTGAGGCGGCATCGGTGATTGTGGTGCTGGTGCTGCTGGGTCAGGTGCTGGAGCTGCGCGCGCGTGAGACCACCAGCGGCGCCATCCGGGCCTTATTGAACCTGGCGCCGCGCACGGCGCTGCGCATCGGCGAAGACGGCAGCGACTCTGAAGTGCCGATTGATGTGATCGAGATTGGCGACCGGTTGCGTGTGCGCCCTGGCGAAAAAGTGCCGGTGGACGGTGAACTGACAGAAGGCCGAAGCGCCGTCGATGAATCGATGATCACCGGTGAATCAATGCCGGTGACCAAGCAGACCGGCGACAAACTCATCGGCGGCACCATCAACCAGACCGGCGGCTTTGTCATGCGCGCCGACAATGTTGGCGCCGACACGGTGCTGGCCCGCATCGTGCAGATGGTGTCAAACGCACAGCGTTCGCGCGCGCCGATCCAGCGCCTGGCTGATCAGGTGTCTGGCTGGTTTGTGCCGGGCGTTATTGGTGTTGCGGTATTGAGTTTTATTTCCTGGATGGTTTGGGGGCCGGAACCGTCATTTACCTATGCGCTGATTTCGGCGGTGTCGGTGCTGATCATTGCGTGCCCCTGCGCGCTGGGGTTGGCGACGCCGATGTCTATCATGGTGGGCGTCGGGCGCGGCGCGTTTGGCGGCATATTGATCCGGGATGCAGAAGCGCTGGAGCGTCTGGAAAAGGTAGATACGCTGGTCATTGACAAGACGGGCACCCTGACCCAGGGCAAGCCAAGCGTAACATCGATCCAGAGCACAGAAAGTTTCTCTCATAATGAAATTTTGCGTTTGGCCGCCAGTCTGGAACGCGCCAGCGAACATCCGATTGCCACCGCCATCGTCGCGGAGGCGGGCAAGCGCGCAATCCCGTTTGCGGAAGTGATGGATTTCGATTCACCTGTCGGCAAGGGCGTGCTGGGCGTTGTCGAAGGACGCCGCGTGCTGTTGGGCAATCCGGCATTCCTGACGGAGCATTCCGTTGATGTTGCGCCACTGGCGCAGGCGGCGGATGCGTTGCGCAGGCAGGGCGCCACCGTTGTTCTGCTGGCCGTGGAGAGCGCGGTCGCAGGATTGATCGCCGTCAGCGATCCGGTCAAATCCACGACACAGGAAGCGCTAGCCGCCCTGCATGGGTTGGGTATTCGCATTGTCATGCTGACCGGTGACAATCAGATGACGGCAAACGCAGTGGCCAAAACATTGGGCATCGATACAGTAGAAGCCGAAGTGCTGCCCGCCGACAAGGCGCGCATCGTGCAACGGTTGCGGGCAGAGGGCCGGGTAGTGGCGATGGCCGGTGACGGGGTCAACGATGCGCCCGCGCTGGCAAGTGCGGATGTCGGCATCGCCATGGGAACGGGCACCGATGTGGCGATCGAGAGCGCGGGGGTTACTCTGGTCAAGGGCGATCTGCGCGGTATCGTTACGGCGCACCATCTGTCGCGGACGGTGATGAATAATATCAGGCAAAATCTGTTTTTCGCATTTGCCTATAATGCCGCTGGGGTGCCCATCGCAGCAGGCATATTGTACCCCATTTCAGGTATCCTGCTAAGCCCGATTGTTGCCGCCGCCGCCATGGCGCTAAGCTCGGTCAGCGTCATTCTGAATGCGGCGCGATTACGGCATTTTAAGATACAACGCTGATATGAGGCGCGCCAGGCGCCAGGCGCCAGGGCGGCGGGCCTTGAATTACTTGGCACACAGGTTACGGCAGGCATGCCGCGCGCATCCCGGCGTAATCCGGCTGGAGGCCGACGTCTGAAACTGTTGCAGGATTTTATTTGACCCGGATCAAATCCGCAGACCAGATCATGTATTAGGCTGCTTTTGTCGCTGGGAAGAATTACTTATGTCGGCGCCATCCGTATTTTTTGATATTTCCAGCAGAACGCGGCGGTCTGTACGCATGAAAAGCTCAGGACATGAATAAATCTTCGTTTGCGCCCAATCACCCAAATAATCCGATGAGCGTGATGGACGCAATTTATCATCGCCGCTCGGTACGTGATTACGCGCCCGAAAAAGTCAGCGAGGCCAGCATCCATATGCTGATGTATGCGGCCATCCAGGCGCCCACCGCCATGCATGAGGAGCCGTGGGCTTTTGCTGTTATTCAGGACCGGCACTTGCTGGACCGCCTGTCTGAAACCGCCAAACGGACAATATGGCTGCAGGCGCAAGGCGAGGAAAATTCAGGGCTGGCACGACGTTTTGTAAATATAATCAGCGATCCGTCATACAATGTTTTCTATAATGCGGGCGCGCTGATTGTTATTTACGGCAAGCCGCTGGGGCCGTTCGTGGCTGCCGATTGCTGGCTTGCGGCGGAAAATCTGATGCTTGCCGCATGCGCCGCCGGACTTGGAACGTGCGTGATCGGCCTTGCCGTGCCGGCGCTCAATACACCTGAATGGAAGAATCTGCTGGATATTCCAGTGGAAATGACGGCCCATGCGCCAATTCTGCTGGGCTATCCGGCCGCCACGCCGCCGCCACCCGCCCGTAAACCGCCGGAAATGATATGCTGGAAATAAATATTCCGGAATTGGTCAGCCGCTGTGCCGGATGCGCTTATCCAGCTTTTCATGCAGCACACGGTGTGTTCCGCATTCATCAGCCATTGAGCATTCACCGCACGTAAAGTTATCGGTCTTGCGCATATCCTGGATGGAGACGTGCGCGCCGGCAACCGTAATCCCGTGATCCCGCAGGGTTTGCAGCGTGCGCGAGAAAGTTTCCTTTTTGATCCGCAGACGCGAGGCGATCAGGGTTTTCGTGTAAGGCAATTCAAACCCGCGCGGGTCGAAATTATACAGCACACAGAGCTTCTGAAGATAGCATGCGACCATCTGCGATGCGGACATGGTGGTAAGCTGTTCCGCCTCGACCTGTGCGCCATGCAGCCGGTCGGCGATGCTTGCCAGCAGCTTCTCCGCCATATGATCGAAATCCCTGATATGTTCGCGCATCCAGGAAATAGGGATTTCGAGCAGTGAGCAATCTTCCACTGCGCGGGCATTCATCTGATGCGCGTCCTGGCGGGCAACCACTTCATCGGCATTGATGCTGTCCCCGGCTATCAGAATATTGCTGGTGACTTCGTGTCCTCCCGGCGTCTCACGGAAGATCTGCATGGCGCCCCGGCAGATCACATAAAAATGGGTGATCTTGTCCCCGTGCATGAACAAAAACTGTCCGCGTTTGCAGATGATGATCCGGCTGTTGCAAACCAGCAGGTCGCCTTCCGCCCTGCTGATATCCGAAAACAGGGGAAGCGCCCGAAGCGTATCCAACGCGATAGTCATGTTGTCCCCCAAAGGCCAGTTTCTACGCATGGTTCACAGGTTGCGCCCGGCAGGGGAAATCCGTCAACTATAAAATAATCTTCAGGGAATTGACTGTGATCATACCATTTGCTGGTAACTGTAATTAGCCTGAAAACGTTCTTTCGCAATGTTGCGGAGAGATGTCGACCCAACCCCCTTCCCTTTCCCCCGGATGTAATCGTTGCATTCGGGAGATTTTTTGCGGCAAGCTTGTTAGTGCGCCTTTCAAATTCATAAATTTCAGCGTGACCGGTGCCGGAAAAATGAATTGATTAAAATCAAAGCCATCCAGGCCTCGTAATGATTATATGTATGTTGGCGGAGTTTTAATGGTTCACATCACAGGCAGGAGCATGAGGATGAATAACATTCTGAAAATACTGGCAACCAGCGCCATTCTGGCGCTCCCGCTAACCGCTGGCGCTGCTGACACAGCTGCGCAACCAGGCACGCCGCCGCAAAACACGCCGGTCTATCCCTGCTGGGATATGATGAAGGATGGCAAGATGACGCCAATGCGCGGCATGTGGCATGGAACCGGTCCCGGTGATGCGCAAGGCGGCATGATGATGATGAACGCCCAGGAAGTGCAGCGCATGCAAAAGGAAATCGAGGCCCTGCGCAAGCAGGTAACAGAAATGCAGAACAAACAGCCAAAGTAACAACCTCTGCTGGAGGCCCAAAGAATGCAAGTCCCCTATGAAATTACATTTGACGGCATGGACCCCTCGGACGCCGTGCGTGCGCGGGTTCAAAAAGAAATCGACAGGCTGGAGCGGTTCCATGATCGCATCACCTCGTGCCGCGTCGCCATCACGGCGCCAGGTAAACACAAGCGTCAGGGGGGCCTGTACGATGTAAGAATTTTCATGGCCCTGCCGGGCGGCGGCGAAGTCAGTGTACAACGCAATCCCGTCAACGGTCATGCGCATGAAGATGTCTATGTTGCGATCCGTGACGCCTTCGCGGCCGCGCGCCGTCAATTGCAGGACAAGGACCGCAAGATCGAAAATAACGTCAAGGCGCATGAGACGCCGCCGCATGGCCGTATCGCCCGCATATTCTATTATGAAGGCTATGGCTTCATCGAAACCCCGGACGGCGGCGAGGTGTATTTTCATCGCAACAGCGTAGCAGGGACGGGTTTTGATAAGCTGGAAGTTGGGAATAAGGTGCGTTTCACCGAGGAACTTGGCGAAAGGGGCCCCCAGGCGAGCGTCGTGCATCTGACTGGCAACCATCATCCGGTTTGACCAGTGGCGTGAAACTGCCAGACATACCGCCTGTAGCCTGGGTAGCGGTGGAATGGGTGGCGGCAGGCGCTAAGGGCCAAATTTGAGCCGACCCCTGAACGGGCCGAAACGCTCGCTTTCTGAACTGTTCAGGCTGCGGAGCGTATTACCAAATCCGATTGCAAGGTGAGCTGAATTGGGCATTTGGCTGCAATATCTACCAGCTTGCTTCTCTGTTGCTCCGTCAGCGCATCGCCATGTAAGATCACTTGTTTTTCAAATAAGTCGATCTTGCCAGATTTGCCAGCACCCTCAGGCAAATCGGAGGCGTTAATTTTTCGATGTGACAGCTTAACCTCCACTTTCGTAAGCGGCCATTTTTGTGCAAGGGCATACCAGCGCACGGTCATGGAAGTGCATTCGCCCAGCGCGGCGAGTAATAGGTCGTAGGGCGCAGGTCCCAAATTGCCGCCCCCCGAGGCAACCGGTTCATCGCCCTTGATGGTATGGCCGGATACGGAGATAGAAACAGCATAGGCGCTCTCGCCAGTTTCCTGAACGTGCGCTATAAGAGGCGATCCAACCGTCATGGGATATTCCTTAGTTTATCAGTTACCGTTCATTTAAAACCGCAAAGATATTGTTGATGGAGAGTGGCGCAGGGGGTTTGGTTGATTGTAAGCAAAGTAGCGATAACCAGAAGCTCTGTTCATCTGTTCACCTTCTGCAGTAAATAAGCAACAGCGTCGTTTAGCGTTGCGAGCTTTGGATAATCGCTTTCCGGAATTTCGACATTGAGCGACTTGTGCAGGGCGATGACGAAATGATGTGTTTCAGCGATGGCAGCTCCCGCCACCAGTTCGCCACTTTTCGCTCAAAAAGCTGCTGGGTGGTGACAGGCACGGCGGCGTCTCCGCGTTCCATCCATGTGCGAATGGGTTCCGGCCCGAAGGCCGAAAACATCGGGCAGAACACGCTGCCGTATTGCCGAGGTTGGGCGGTGTGGCGAAAGAACCGCCCTTGCGGATGATTGTCGTCGCATTATTCATAACAGAACCCTTCCCAGTATAGGCAGGGTATCGAAAAAAATCTGATATTGAATTGATTTCGGTCAAGGCAGACGCGGCTCGCAGTACTTATCTTGTAGTTCCAACCCCCTAACAGGAGAAACGGACATGACCGAACCGACATCCAAACTGCCTGTACATACGGAGAAAAAATCATCCGGGCTTCAGACCTGGCATCCCATTGAGAGCCTGCGCCGTGAAATTGACCGGATATTCGAAGATTTCGACCGGGATTTCTGGCGCGCGCCATTGCGCCGCTCGTTTCAGGACATCGAACCGGTGCTGCGGCGCGGGTTAAGCTGGGGCGCCAGCCCGGCTATTGACATCGTGGACAAGAACGAAGCCTATCAGGTCGTGGCGGAATTACCCGGCATGGATGAAAAGAATGTTGAGGTAAAGCTGGTCAATGGCAGTCTGACCATCAAGGGCGAGAAACGCGACGAGAAAGAGGAAAAGAAAAAGGATTACTATCTTCATGAGCGCAGCTTCGGCTCTTTTGAACGCAGCTTCGCCCTGCCCGATGAAGTCGATGCCGACAAGATCGAAGCGAGCTTCAGCAAAGGCGTGCTTACAGTGACCCTTCCCAAAAAGCCAGAAGCCGTGAAGCCCGAGAAAAAGATCGAGGTCAGGGCGGCCTGAACTGCCGCATGGAAAACAATGGTCAGCGCGGCTTTGATTCGGCCCTGCGCCGATTGATACTGCGCTGGCGCAATTAATGGTTTATCCTTCAGCGGCCTCATGGTGGTTTTCAGCCAGCCTTAAATATGCGTGGCGCATTTACCGCCAGCGGCGGGCCGACGGCAAAGTGCCGGGCATTCTGTCGTATAGGGCTGCATAATGCGATCTGTTCGCGTGTTGATTTTGGCGCTTTTTGCCGCTCTTGTCGCGCCGATGTCGGCCCATGCGGACGAGGATCCGGTGGCGCGCGACACGCGCGCGCTTATCAGTGACGTCATCGCAATCCCGCATGATATCTCGCCCGTGCATACAGATATGGCCCGGAAGTTATACGCCGAACGGCAGGGGGCGTCCCTGTGGCGGACGGATCGTGGCTGGCGGGACAAAGCCGTTATGGCGCAAAATGTCCTGGCAAATGCTGGCAAGGAGGGGCTGCGCCCCGGCGATTATGCCGCCGGGCTGCGCGCATTGCCACCCGCCAATGCCCCGGCGCGCCAGCTTGCTGAGGCCGATGTGCTGTTGTCGGTTGCTTTGCTGCGGTATATTGCAGATATCCGTAATGGTCGGCGCAGGCCCTATGAGATCGATCCGGAACTGCAGATCACGCCAGCTTTTACCGATCCGCTTGAGACCCTGCGTGAGGGACTAAAGGCCCCTGACTTTGCTGCCTGGCTGAGGGGGCTGGCGCCATCCACGCGCGGCTATACACAGTTGCGCGATGCACTGGCGCGGATGCGGTTGCTGGCAGGAACCGGCGTATGGCCAAAATTACCGGATGGACCCAAACTGGAAAAGGGGCAACAGGCGCCCGCCATCGTGACATTGCGGCGGCAGTTGACGCTGCTTGGCGATCTGCACGGGGGCCTGCCCAGCAATGATCAATTCGATGCTGCACTTGATCTTGCGGTCAAGGCGTTTCAGGCCCGGCACGGTCTGGATGTGGACGGCGTGGCGGGCCGGGACACACGTCGCGCGCTTAATCTTGGCCCGGCGGAGCGCGTCAAACAGATCATACTCAATATGGAGCGGTTGCGCTGGCTTGATGATGATTTCGGACCGCGATATGTGCTGGTCAATATTGCCAGCTTTGAGCTGATTGCGGTAAACCAGAATAAAATTGTTCTGCGCAGTCCGGTTGTCGTTGGACGAGAATATCGCCGGACCCCGATATTCAGTGATCAGATTATCAACCTTGTGCTGTCGCCCAGTTGGACGCCGCCGCCAAGACTTGCGAAACTGGATGTATTGCCAAAGGTTAAAGCCAACCCCGCCTATCTCAGGCAGCAGGGGTTTCGCGTCTTTGATGGCTGGCGCGCGGACGCCAGGGAGCTTAATCCCGATACAATCAACTGGCGCGCCGTCACGCCAGACAATTTACGCTTCCGTTTCCGGCAGGATCCTGGGCCGCTCAGCGCGCTGGGCGGGGTCCGTTTTTCACTGACCAATTCATTTGGCATTTATCTTCACGACACACCGCATAAGGAACTATTCGGCAAGCATAGCCGCGCTTTCAGTTCCGGCTGCATCCGTGTTGCGAAGGCGGCGGAACTGGCGTTGTTTGCCCTGGATAATGATGTTAACTGGCCGGCCGCGCGTCTGGCGGATGCCATGATCAGCGCAAAAACCGGGGTGGTTAAACTTTCCAGCCCCTTGCCAGTCCACATTATTTACCGCACCGCATGGGTCGACGGCGCGGGTGCGTTGCAGTTCCGGGATGACATATATGGCCGCGACGCCTTGCTGCGCAATGCATTAAAACTTGACGCGCCAGAGTAACTTCTTGTTAAAAGGCGTCCTGGACAATGATCTGCGCCGGATAATCTATTAACCAGTTTCAGGGAATGCATGCAGGAAACAAGAAAGAATCAATCGCCGGGCCAGGCTTTGCCCCTTAATCGCCGCAGCCTGTTAGGGCTTGGCGGCGCCTGTGCGTTCAGCCTTCTGTCCGGGCGCGCCTTTGCCTATGGCGACGCCCCGGCGCAGGCCAAAACGCTTTCTTTCTATAATTTGCACACCGGTGAAAAACTGCGTACGGAATTTTTCGCTGAAGGAAAATTCATCCCCGAGGCGCTGGGGCAGATAAACCATGTGCTGCGCGACCATCGCACCAATGAAATCAGCCGGATCGATCCCGGATTGCTCGACCTGCTATATGCGCTACAGCGCAGGATCGAGACCCGCGAAACCTTTCATGTGATCTCCGGCTACCGCTCGCCTGCAAGCAATGCAAGGCTGCGCGCCCAAAGCGGCGGCGTCGCCAACCGCAGCCTGCATATGAGCGGCAAGGCCATCGACATCGCGCTACCCGGCTGCAAGCTGGCCGACCTGCGCCGCGCCGCACTCAGCCTGCGTGCGGGGGGCGTCGGCTATTACCCGGCTTCGGGCTTTGTCCATGTTGACACCGGACGGGTCAGGCAGTGGTCGTAGGGGCATGGATAACCGCGCGCGCCGCGCTTGAAGCAGCTTCGTAAGCCGCGCCATGCGGGCAGGGCCGCCGCGGCGGTCTCCGCTTAGCTGCTCGCTTGTCTCGGCCTCGCTTGTCTCGGCAATGGCTTGCCGAGCCGTAGCTCGCAGAGCGTAGGCTGGTGGAGCTGAGCGGGATCGAACCGCTGACCTCGTCATTGCGAACGACGCGCTCTCCCAACTGAGCTACAGCCCCGTGCCAATCTGCCCTGCCGGGAACGCATCGCGCGCCAGACAGGGGTCATGGAAGGTTTTGTAGGGGCGGCGGCGTCTTATGTCAAGCTGTTCGGCCCTTGCATGATGGACCGGGCGCGGGTACATGTTGACAGAACAACCGGCAGAACAAGGCGCACCATGCAAGCAGTTTTCTGGCTAATCAACGAACTTTTGAACCTGTACTGGTGGGTAATCATCATCGGGGCGGTTTTAAGCTGGCTGGTGGCTTTTGAAGTCATCAATACCCGCAACCGTTTTGTCGCCATGGCGCTGGACTTTACCTACCGCCTGACGGAACCGGCCCTGCGCCCGATTCGCCGTATCCTGCCCGATCTTGGGGGCATCGACATATCGCCGGTGCTGCTGCTGCTGGGGATCATGTTTTTGCAGAAACTGCTGTATGATCTGGCGCGAATGATGCTCATCTGATCTGATGGGTCCGTTGCCGCCCGCTTCGCCTTTTCTGCCCGTCAGCAATGGCGTGCGGGTTTTCATCCGGCTCATCCCCAATGCAAGGCGAAATCTTGTCGAAGGGTCGGTTGAGCGGGCGGACGGGGCCGGGGCGCTAAGGGTGCGGGTCACAGCGGCGCCGGAAAAGGGCAATGCCAATGCCGCACTGCTCGATCTGCTGGCCACAGTCTGGGATGTGCCAAAATCGCATCTGAGTATCAAAACGGGCGCGACCAGCCGCAACAAGATCGTGCTGATCAAGGGTGATCCAGACAGGCTGCTGGCGCATCTGGGCGCAGCATGGAAGGAGATGAGGAGTAATGAGCAAGACGCGCATCATTGACGGCAAAGCCTATGCGCAAGGCTTGCGCACCAATCTGGCGCATGCGGTCGCGGCGCTGAAAAATTCGCACAATCTGACGCCCGGGCTTGGCGTCGTACTGGTGGGCGATGATCCCGCCAGCCAGATTTATGTGCGCAACAAGGGGGTGCAGGCAACCGAGGCAGGCATGCGCAGTTTTGAAACCAGACTGCCTGCGGACGCTTCTCTTCAGGATGTGCTCGGCGCCGTGCGTGCATTTAACGACAATCCAGCCGTACACGGATTTCTGGTGCAGTTGCCGCTGCCCAAACATCTGTCAGAATCCGAAGTGCTGGCCGCCATTGATCCCGCCAAGGACGCGGATGGCATACATCTGATCAATGCGGGGCTGCTGGCAAGTGGTCTTGATGGCCCGGCGCCCTGCACCCCGGTAGGTTGCGTTCTGCTGATCAAGGATGTGCGCGGGCCTGATTTGTCGGGGCTGGAAGCCGTGGTGATCGGGCGTTCCAATATTGTTGGCAAGCCTGTCGCGCAATTATTGCTGCGGGAAAACTGCACGGTTACCATTGCGCATTCGCGCACCCGTGACCTGGCCGGCGTGTGCCGCAGCAAAGATATTCTGATTGCGGCTGTGGGCCAACCGGAACTGGTGCGCGGTGACTGGATAAAACCCGGCGCCACCGTCATTGACGTGGGCGTGAACCGGTTGCCAGCACCAGAAAAGGGTGCAGGCAAAACCCGGCTTGTGGGCGATGTAAACTTCGCCGAAGCGCTAGGGGTTGCTGGCGCGATTACCCCCGTGCCGGGCGGCGTTGGCCCTATGACGATTGCCTGTCTGTTGCGCGCAACACTGATCGCGGCATGCCGACAAAATGGGATACAGATTCCGGAAATTTAGCGCTGCGAACAAAGGACCGCTGATGATGCATGCAGGCCGGATCATATTACTGATCGTCAGCGCCCTGCTTGCAGGCTGCGATGCGCCTTCGCCATTGCGCGGTGAATGCACTGGTGAAGATTTGAATACCGGCCTGCTTTATGCAGATTGTTCGCGGGGTGGACCTGGCATTGCGCTACGTACAGACCAGCCCGAAATCGGGCTTCTGGATCGTGTCACAGCCTATCCGGTGCGCGGTGATTTTGATGGTCCCGTGCAGGGTGTTCGCCCGGATTATCTGTTTTACCCGGTTTCCGCCGAAGCATTGGTCAATCGGGCCGTGGCGCGGGTGCGTGCGGGCTATTATCCAGGCGCCATCGAGGATCTGGATTCGGCGCTGAATTTCAATCCTGTGGCGGCGGATGCGTTTTACGCGCGCGGACGGCTTTACGTTCTGATCGGGCGTCCGCGTCAGGCGGTCAGCGATCTGAACGAAGCCTGGCGATTAACCGGGGGGCGCAGTGATATTGCCTATCATCGCGCCAATGCCAACCGGCAGATCGGGCGGCTGCAAGCGGCGCTGAACGATTATGATTTTGTTCTGAAGCGGGAGCCGCTGCATGTGGGCGCCTATATCAACCGGGGCGCCGTGCGTCAGCTATTGGGATATTTGCCCGAAGCGCTTGCTGATTATGATAGCGCATTAAAGCACCAGCCCGATAGCCGCGAAGCGCGGTTCGACCACAGCCTGGTCAATATCGCGAGGGGTAACTTTCCCGCTGCGCTGGTTGATCTTGATATGCTGGTGCGGCGCTTTCCGCTGGATCTGAACCTCTACCGCAGCCGTGCTTTGGCGCATGCCCTGTCCGGGGATGTGGCGGCGGCGCATCGTGATTATGAACAGGTGTTGGCCGCATTCCCGGATGATGCGGACGCTCTGATTGGCCGTGGCCGCCTGTATGCGGGGAGCAGCGACTACAAGGCGGCCGAAATTGATTTTATCCATGCCCTCAGGGTGCATCCGGGCCATGCGGAGGGCCTGTTGGCGCGCGGCCAGACCTATGGGGCGCAGGGCCGCCTGGAGGAGGCGCTGCTCAATCTTGACGCCGCCATCCAGAATGCCCCGGGCAAGGCGGCGGCCTATGCCGCCCGCGCCGGATTATATCGCCAGATAGGGCAGATGGCGCGCGCCAGCGCAGATGAGGAAATGGCCGCAAGACTGCTTTCGCGTCCGGGATCAGCCGGGTTACGCTGGCGATAAGCCTTTACTTGAATTTATCGCGCCTTGGGGATAAGTTGCGCGGCGCCTGAAACATCCGGTTTCAATTTGCAGGTAAATGCCGCCGTAGCTCAGTTGGTTAGAGCGCTTGATTGTGGATCAAGAGGCCCCTGGTTCGAATCCAGGCGGTGGTACCACCGGTCGCGCTAACGCGGGCGCAGCAGGACGGATCTCCCCGGAACAGGATCCCAGGCGGATATTCGCGATCAGGCCATTTGGCCGACGATGGATCTCTTTATGCTTGACGCGGATCAAATTATATACGGGAGAGACCGGCTAGGATTCCATTACATATAGCATGCAAGCCAACACCAGCAGAATGGACCACAGTAATATGACAATGACCGAAACACGACCAACGCCCACGTCAAAACCGAAACAGGAAAGCACCCATTTCGATGTCATAATCGCCGGGGCGGGCATCTCTGGAGTGGGATCCGCGTACCATCTTACCCAGCAGTGCCCGGATAAAAGCTTTGTCGTCCTTGAAGGGCTGGAAAGTTTTGGCGGCACGTGGCACACCCACCGCTATCCCGGCATCCGCTCCGATAGCGATCTCTATACTTTTGGCTACCGTTTCAAGCCGTGGGTCGGCGCGCCAATTGCAACAGCCGAAGAAATTCTCTCCTATATGGGTGAAGTCATCGAGGAGAACGGCCTCGCCCAGCATATCCGCTACCGGCACAAAATCACGGCGGCGAGCTGGTCGAGCAAGAACAATCTCTGGACCCTCGAGGTCACCCGCACGGATACGGGCGAACAGCTTCATTTCACCACCAATTTCCTCTGGATGTGCCAGGGCTATTACCGCCACGAGAAGGGATATACGCCAGAATGGGAGGGGATGAAGGATTTCAGGGGCGTGATCGTTCACCCGCAACAATGGCCCGAAGATCTGGATTATAAGGGCAAGCGGATCATCGTGATCGGTTCCGGCGCGACGGCTGCGACCGTTGTTCCGGCAATGGCGGCCGACTGCGCGCATATCACGGTGCTGCAACGCTCGCCGACCTATTTCATTCCAGCACGCAATGAGAACAAACTGGCCGACCAGTTGCGCGCGCTGGAGATCGACGAAACCTGGATCCATGAGATCGCGCGCAGGCAGATCCTGCAGGAGCAGGCCGAATTCACCCGGCGCTCGTTCGAGGAGCCGGAAGCGGTGAAACGGGATCTGCTCGGCGCCGTTCGCGCCTATCTGGGGCCGGACTATGATATAGAAAAGCATTTCACGCCGAAATACCGGCCATGGCGCCAGCGCGTCGCCTTTATTCCGGACGGCGACCTGTTCAGGGGCATCGCCTCGGGAAAAGCGTCGATGGTCACGGATGAAATCGAAAGGTTCACGGAAAAAGGCATCCTGCTAAAGTCCGGCGAAGTGCTGGAGGCCGATATTATCGTCACCGCAACGGGCTTCGATCTCAGCGTGCTCGGCGATATCGGCTTTACCGTGGACGGCGCCCCTGTCGACTTCTCGAAGACGGTAACCTATCGCGGGATGATGTTTACCGGCGTGCCCAATATGGTGTGGATTTTTGGATATTTCCGCGCCAGTTGGACCTTGCGCGTGGACCTGGTTGCCGATTTCGTATGCCGGCTGTTCAATCACATGAAAAAGAAGCATGTGCGCAAGGTCACGGTAGCCCTTCGGCCCGAAGACAGGGATATGCCGCTAAAGTCCTGGATTGACCCGGAAAACTTCAATCCCGGCTATCTGATGCGCGGCATGCATCTGATGCCCAAACGGGGCGATAAACCCGAATGGCAGCACACACAGGATTACTGGGCCGAGAAGAAGGAACTGCCGAAAGTTGATCTCGACGCCAGCGAGTTCCATTACGAATGAGGCTGATCGGGGCCGGATTCCCGGAAAGCGCCAGCCGAAGCCTTTAAGGGCGCAGGCTGGTGCTGCGGGAGAGGATTGAACTCTCGGCCTCTCCCTTACCAAGGGAGTGCTCTACCACTGAGCTACCGCAGCAATGCGCCGATCCTGATGGTCAGGTAACGGGGTGTGAAGAGGCGCGCAAACTGCCACAGGCGCGGCCTGTTCGCAAGGATTGATATGTCAGCGGGTTACGAATCCGGCATAATGCGCTTTCTGGCCGCCAGGGTGCGCAGGCGCAGCGCATTGAGGCGGATAAAGCCGGCGGCGTCTTTCTGGTCATAGGCGCCGCGGTCGTCCTCGAACGTCACCAGCGTGTCGGAATAGAGCGATTTGGGGCTTTTGCGGCCCACCACCATGACATTGCCCTTGTACAGTTTCAGGCGCACCGCGCCCTCGACATGTTCCTGGCTTTTGTCGATCAGCGCCTGCAACATTTCGCGTTCGGGCGCAAACCAGAAGCCGTAATAGACCAGTTCGGCATAGCGCGGCATCAGGCTTTCTTTCAGATGCATGGCCTCGCGATCCAGGGTTAGCGATTCCATCGCCCGGTGCGCCACATGCAGGATTGTCCCACCCGGCGTTTCGTAAATGCCGCGCGATTTCATGCCGACAAACCGGTTTTCCACCAGATCAATGCGGCCAATGCCGTTTTCCCGGCCCAGCCCGTTCAACGCCGCCAGCATGGCGGCGGGCGAAAGCGCCTTGCCGTTCAGGCCAACCGGGTTGCCTTGTTTGAATTCTATTGTGATTTCCGTGGTTTTATCGGGCGCATCCTGAGGGGAAACCGTGCGCATATAGACGGCCTCGGGGGCTTCCTCCCACGGGTCTTCCAGCACTTTGCCCTCGGACGAGGAATGCAGCAGATTGGCGTCCACCGAAAAGGGCGCTTCGCCGCGCTTGTCCTTGGGCACCTGAATTTGATGCTTTTCGGCATATTGGATAAGATCGGTGCGCGATTTGAAATCCCATTCCCGCCAGGGTGCTATCACTTTGATATCCGGGTTCAGCGCGCAGGCCGCAAGCTCGAAACGCACCTGATCATTGCCCTTGCCGGTGGCGCCATGGGCAATCGCATCAGCGCCCGTCTCGGCCGCGATTTCAATCAGCCGCTTGGCGATCAGCGGCCGCGCGATACTGGTGCCGAGCAGATAGACGCCTTCATACAGCGCATTGGCGCGAAACATCGGAAACACGAAATCGCGCACAAATTCCTCGCGCATATCCTCGATATAGATATGTTTGATGCCCAGCATCTCGGCCTTTTTGCGCGCCGGCGCCAGTTCTTCGCCCTGACCCAGATCGGCGGTAAAGGTCACCACCTCGCAGCCATAGGTTTCCTGCAGCCATTTCAGAATAATCGAGGTGTCCAGGCCGCCGGAATAGGCGAGCACGACTTTTTTTACGTCAGACATGGGTTATGGGGTCCGTTTTTTATAATGCGCTAGATGCGCGCACTATAGGCAAAACCGGCGGCGCTGGCCATGCTCATATGGCTTAAAACAGCCAATTTATCTCACTGCCATGTGAATGGCAGTTGGCCAGATGGAAATCATCTCCTGATGGCCAAAGCCTGAGTTTGAGTTCCATGGTGTATATTTGCGGGCCTGGTTCAAATTTAAGCCAGCCGAAAGGCCGCGAAGGCGTAGCGTTTGCGCCAGCTTGCTGTATCAAGGCATATAATTGTTCGCGCGCGGCAGGCGGAACATACTGCCAGAAGACGCTGTGCATGACGATGCGCATGACGCCTTCTGGCTGGCGCCTCTGCAATTGCTGATCCAGCCATGGGGCGGCATCCGCAGCCACGACCGGCGGCAGAAAGCTCCGGGCGATTTTTATAGCCGCCTCAAGCCGTGCGATTCGCTCCTTTTGATCCGCCCAAACAAAGGCAATCAGGCGCTCAGCGGCGGCTGCATCGCTGACATTAATGGGCAGCAAATCTACGCCTGCGCGCGCAACGATCACCGGCTTTGCATCTGGCGGATCGCCGCCGGTCCAGGCCGGGACAATCCGCACGAGGGAATCATCCGGCCCGATCGCGCGGTTACCCAAATCAAAACGAAAGCGATCCAGATTAAGGTTCAGGCCTGCGCTGGCGCCAAGTTCAAGCAATTCAATGGGCATCCCCAGGCGGTGCGCCGCCTGCATCAGCCCACACATTAGCGCGCCACTGCGTCCAACTTCGTTGGTTTGGGGGGGTGAATCGAGCCAGCCCGCAAGCCAGGTGTCATGGGCATGAATCGCTTCGCGGATCGCGCCAGAAAAATCACCGCTACCTTCAAGATAGATTTTGCTTAAGCCCGGCGCCACGTTGCGTCTGGCCAGGCCATGCAAGCCGCCGGATAAACGCAAAGGCAAAGCATCGGCTATCGGATCGCCCGTCCACCCCAGGACACGGCGGCCAGTTTCACTTGTTGCATCAAGCAAATTGGCCGCAGCGTCCAATATTCCGGCGGTCAAGGGTGAGTTCAATGCCTGACAGGCGCGCGCCTGACGGCGTAACGCGGCGATATTGGGATTGTCACCGGCCATAAGTTATTTTGTTCCTATCCTGCCGGCGCGCCGCCCTTACGCGCCCTTTCGCTGGCGCTTTTCAGCTGGCCGCAGGCGGCCATGATGTCGCGGCCGCGGGGCGTGCGCACCGGGCTGGCGTAGCCGGCGCGGTTGACCACTTCGGCGAATTTTTCGATCTGGGACCAGTCGCTGCATTCATAGGGCGCGCCCGGCCAGGCATTGAACGGAATCAGATTTATCTTGGCCGGAATGCCTGCGATGATGCGCACCAGTTCGCGCGCATCAGCCAGACTGTCATTGACGCCTTTCAGCATGACATATTCGAATGTAATGCGCCGCGCGTTCGATGCGCCCGGATAGGCGCGGCAGGCGGCCAGCAATTCCGAAATCGGATATTTGCGGTTTAGCGGCACGATCTCATCGCGCACTTCATCGCGCACCGCATGCAGGGACACGGCCAGATTTGTGCCGATTTCTTCGCCACAGCGCTTCATCATCGGCACGACGCCAGCGGTTGACAGCGTGATGCGGCGGCGCGAAAGGCTAAGCCCCTCATTGTCCATGACGATCTGCAACGCCGCTTTGACATTGTCGAAATTATACAGCGGTTCGCCCATGCCCATCATGACGATGTTGGTCAGGTGGCGATCTTCGCTGGTCCATTCGTCAAGCTGATCGCGCGCCACCATCATCTGCGCGATAATTTCCGCGGGGGTCAGATTGCGCACCAGCATCTGTGTGCCGGTATGGCAAAAACGGCAATTCAGCGTGCAACCAACCTGCGAGGACACGCATAAAGTCCCACGCTCGTCTTCCGGGATGAATACGGTTTCGGCTTCCTTGCCGTCGGCGAACCGCATCAGCCATTTGCGGGTGCCGTCCTTTGAAATCTGTTCACTGGTGATTTCGGGCCGCGCCAGGGTAAAGCGCGCACTGAACAGGCTGCGCAAATCCTTCGAGATGTTCGACATGGCGTCAAAATCCCGCACACCGCGAAAATACATCCAGTGCCAGATCTGCTGCACACGCATTTTTACCTGATGTTCAGGAATGCCCACGCCATGCAGATGCGGCGCCAGCTCTTCGCGCGAAAGCCCGATAAGATTTGTCTGCCCCGTTACCGGCGCGGTGATGGTGGCAATTTGCATGACAGCTTTTCTATTTTACGCCGCAGGCCTTGTTGATGGTCTTTAGCGCGGCGCTAAAGCCAGCCAGTGAATAAGTGTCCGTGGTTTTGGTGCCGCGCGCCGAGACGCCACTAAGCGTCAATCTGTCGCCCTGTTTCATGGCGGCAATCACGCGGGCCTCGTCTGCGGGTTTTTCAACCCAGGCGCCATCGCCTTCCGTGAACAGGGTAAAATTCTGCTTGCCAATGCTAAGCGTGGCGGCACTGCCGGGTTTGAAAGGATAGCCCACAATCACACTAACCTCGTTCACCACCTTGCTGGCGGGGCGATGCGTGACAAACAGATAGATTTCGCTGCGCTTGGCGCCCGCAGGTTCCGTTTTGCCGGGTGCGGCGCGCATATAGCAGCTCTTGGTTTTTCCCTCTGTCACGACAAACGCATCCCAGTCCCGGCTGCTGCCCAGCAGGGTCTGCGCCGCCATGGCCTGCGGCATGCCCAGAACAAATATCAGCAGGGCGCCTTGGCAGAACCGGGTCAGCGTTTTTGTACAAAGCTTCACATGGGTATGCATATGGCCACCTTCATCGTCTTCAGCTTTAGCCCTATACTATTTATTGACCTGCAAGGGCAAGTACGGGAGGTTCGCAAGCCGTACATCTTGTGATAAGTCTAATTCACAGACATTTAATTAAACCTACGAAAACAGGAAACACCGATGAAAGCAGTCTTATGCAAGGCCCTGGGAATGCCCGAAACGCTGGTTGTGGAAGAAGTGGCCGATTTCAAGGCAGGACCGGGTCAGGTGGTGATAGATGTGTATGCCTGCGGGGTGAATTTTCCGGATTATCTGATCATTCAGGGCAAATATCAAAACAAGCCGAATCTGCCATTTTCACCGGGGGGCGAGGTGGCGGGGGTGATCAATTCCATTGGCGAAGGGGTCAAGGGGCTGGCCAAAGGAGACCGGGTACTGTGCTTTATCGGCACCGGCCATGGCGGTTTTGCCGAACAGGCGCTGGTAAAGGCCGAAATGGTGACCAAAATTCCCGATCAGATGGATTTCACCACGGCGTCGGCGTTTCTGCTGACCTATGGCACTTCCTATTATGCGCTGAAAGACCGGGGTGATCTGAAGCCGGGCGAAACCCTGCTGGTGCTGGGGGCCTCTGGCGGTGTGGGGCTGGCGGCGGTGGAGCTGGGCAAGGCCATGGGCGCGCGGGTGATTGCGGCGGCGTCCACCGATGACAAGCTGGCGGTGTGCAAGGCGCATGGCGCGGATGAGCTGATCAACTATGACAAAGAAGATCTGAAAGAACGCGTCAAGGCGCTGACCGGCGGCAAGGGCGCGGATGTGATTTATGATCCGGTCGGCGGCGATTATTCCGAGGCCGCGCTGCGCGCCATCGGCTGGGGCGGCCGGTTTCTGGTGGTGGGCTTCGCCAATGGCGAAATTCCCAAAATTCCGCTTAATCTGACCTTGCTGAAAAGCTGCCAGATTGTCGGCGTGTTCTGGGGCGCAAGCATTGAACGCGACATTGCGCATTTCCAGAAACGCAATGACGAATTGCTGGCCTATTATGTGGCGGGCAAACTGAAACCGCTGGTGACGGGAACCTATCCGCTGAAAGACGTGGCGACAGCGTTGAATCTTTTGGCGGCGCGCAAGGTTACGGGTAAGCTGGTGCTGCTGACCGGGCGCAGTTAAACGGAGGGCGCATGGCTGAGTTTTTTGACCATATACCGGAAAACCTGCAACGCTTCATTGCGGAACAGAAAATGTTTTTCATCGCCACGGCGGCGGCCAGCGGGCGCATCAGCCTGTCGCCCAAGGGCATGGACACGTTTCGTTGCCTTGACGCACACAGGGCCGCCTATCTGGATCTGACCGGCAGCGGCAATGAGACGGCGGCCTATCTCAAGGCCGATGGGCGCGCGACCATCATGTTTTGCAGCTTTGATCACCGGGCGCTGATCCTGCGTCTGTACGGCAAGGGGCGGGCTGTGCGGCCCGGCGCGCCCGAATGGAGCGCCCTGATCGGAAAATTCCCGGAAATTCCAGGCACGCGCCAGATCATGCTGTTTGATATCAACAGCGTGCAAACCTCGTGCGGCTATGCGGTGCCGGAATATGAACTGAAACAGGAACGCCAGATTCTGAAACAGTGGGCCGAGAAAAAATCGTCCGAAGAACTGGCAGACTATCAGCGGCAAAAAAATACCGTTAGCATTGACGGCTTCGACACAGGCCTGATTAACTAGCGAAGCAGAATAATGAAAGGGGATGGTGATGGAAAAGTTGGAACAGACGGTGCCGGGCGGACGGGTTGCGGGCAGTTATGATCCGCGCTTCAAACCGGTGGCGGATCGCTTCGCCGCAAACTTTTCCGAACTGGATGAGTTGGGCGCATCTGTTTGCGTAACATTGAACGGCGAAACCGTGCTGGATTTATGGGGCGGCCGTGTGGTGCCCGATGCGCCCGCCGCGTGGAATGCCGATACCGTGTCGATCGTGTTTTCTTCCACCAAGGGGGCAACGGCGCTGTGCGCGCATATTCTGGTGGACCGGGGCCTGCTTGATCTTGACGCCCCGGTCGCAGAATATTGGCCAGAATTTGCGCGGCACGGTAAAGAAAAAGCCACGGTGCGCATGATGCTGGATCATAGTGTGGGCGTACCCGTCGTGCGCGAACCGCTGGCCAAGGGTGCGGTGAATGACTGGGATCTGATGTGTGACCGGCTGGCCAACGAGGCCCCGTTCTGGGAACCGGGCAAGCGGCACGGCTATCATGCATTGACGTTCGGATGGACGGTGGGTGAACTGGTGCGCCGGGTGTCGGGCAAATCGCTCGGTACTTTTTTCCGCGATGAAGTGGCCAAACCGCTGGGCATTGATTTCTGGATTGGCGCGCCGGAACTGATCGAGGCGCGGGTCAGCCCGATTATTCAGTTTCGTCCCGCCAAGGGGGATCCGCTGGGGCCGCTGGCCGAAGTGGCGCTGGCTGACCGCAGTTCGATTCCGGCGCTGTTTTTATTCAATGATGGCGGTTTTAATCCGAACCGGCGCGATTGTCATGCGTCGGAAATCGGCGCGGCAAACGGGATTACCAATGCGCGCGGACTGGCGGTCATGTATGCGCCGCTGGCCTGTGGCGGCACGGCGCGCGGCGTCAAACTTGTCAGCGCCGATGCGGTGGCGCGCATGGGCCAGGTTGCCATGGCGACGCATTATGATGAAACCCTGTGCATGCCCACGCGATTCTCGCTGGGCTTTATGAAGTCGATGGACAATCGCAAGCGGCCATTGACCGGCAGCATGCTGCTGAGCGAGCGGGCGTTCGGGCATGTTGGCGCTGGCGGCAGCATCGGCTTTGCCGATCCCGGATGCGGCCTGTCATTCGGCTATACCATGAACAGAATGGGCGGCAATGGCGCACTGTTGAACGAACGCGGCCAGGGGCTGGTGGATGCTGCCTACCGCTGTCTCGGCTTCACGTCGAATGCGGGCGGGGTTTGGATTTGAATTATTCGCGCTTGCGTTTTTCGGGTTGGGCCAGCGCCCATTCCATCGCTTCACGCACTAGCCGCGTATAGGGAATGCCGCGCGCCTTGGCGCGCAGTTTCACCGCATCCAGCAATGGTTTTGGCACCCGCATATTGATCTGCGCGGTTTTCCTTTCAAACTCAAACTTGATTGGTTTGAATTGCGAGAAATCAAGATCAGGCAAATCCTGAGCAAGAAAAGCTTCAGCTTCTTCGTCAGTTCTTAGTCTGGGAACTTTTCTTTTCATATTGTGCTGCCTCCTTTGTGTGCATGTAACGGGCGCTAACAGGCCTATAAAGCTGTTGCCCCAGCCTTATGCGAAAAGTGAAGGCGATGAATATTGGGCGGCCAATATTATTTCTGCCAACAGCAATGAACCGGTCTTCGCTTCCGGCATGTTTTATATCAGGTGCTATTGTTGGGTTGTTGCTCAAGATTGCTTCAATCTCCGCAACTGTAACGCCATGTTTCTGGCATTTCTGGCGGTTACCAGCGTCCCGGTCAAAGCCCGATATGACATCTCTCATGGGCATATGCTATGCAATTGTATATACAAATTCAAGCGCATGCTGCGCGGGCTGCGACTCATATGGTGTATTTGATCAAGGCCGCTATGATAGGGCCTGCGGGAAAGAAAATTTTATATCGGGGCTTTAATGAAACATATTACCAATAGTATCGGGTGGATCATTCTTGCGTTGATTACGGGCGCGGGCCTGGGGCTGGCGTTTCCGCAGGCGGCGCTGGCCATTACCCCGGTTACCAAATTTCTGCTGCAACTGATCAAGGCGGCGGCGACGCCTCTGGTTCTGTTTGCCGTGCTTGAGGCCATTTTGCGCTACCGCGTGGCGGGCAATGATTTTATAAAGCTTTTAGTCATTACACTGATTAATGCCTCTATCGCGATTTCTATCGGCCTGCTGATCGCCAATGCTTTTGTGCCGGGACAATATCTTTCATTTCTGGCCAGCGATGTGTCGGCGGCCACAAAGGAAGTGGATTTTCTCGACATGCTGGCCAAACAGTTGCCGGTCAGCATCGTGCAGCCTCTGGCCGATAACAGCATCATGCCGGTCGTGATCATGGCGATTGCGTTTGGCTTTGCGTGGCGTCATGTGCGCGCCAGACAAATGGCGGATGCCGCGGCAGCGATGGACAAAGGCGAAATCTGGATTTCGTTTGCCCGCGAGATGTGCGAAACCGTGTTGATCTGGATTGTAAAGCTGATCCCGTTCGCGGTGTTCGCTGCCAGCGCAAAGGTTACGGCCGAACATGGTCTGTCGCCGTTCAAGGGGCTTGGGCAATATGTGTTGCTGTGTCTGCTGGGCATGGTGATCCATGTTATGTTCACCTACAGCGCCTGGCTTATATTCTTTGTACGGACGGGATTGCGCAACTTCTGGCGTGTGGCGATTGAGCCTGCGCTTTATGCCTTTGGCGTCAACAGCAGCCTTGTGGCGCTGCCGCTTACCCTGCGCATCCTGGACAGGCTGGGGGTTTCACGGCGCGCCTCTACACTGGCGGCGGTGGTTGGCACCAATCTGAACAATGACGGCATTATTCTGTATGAAGGCTTTACCCTGCTGGCGCTGGCCCAGGCCGGCGGGATTGAGATGAGTCTGGCCACGCAGATTTTTGCTGCACTCTATTGCATTGTTGCTGCGATGGGCGTTGCCGGTGTGCCAGAGGCTGGCATCGTCGCGCTGACGCTTGTCCTCAGTGGCCTCGGCATTCCCACAGAGGCGCTGGCTTTGCTATTGTCTGTTGACTGGATTATCGCCCGGGCGCGCTCCCTGCTGAACACGACATCCGATCTGGTTGGCTCGATGGTGTTAAACCGCTGGATCGGATTAGGCGAACCGCCAAAACCGGCGTCCGGCGTCTAAATATACGGGGTGCTCGCCAGAAGGTAATTCTGGACATAGTCCGTAACGCCATCCTCAAGCTCTGTAAACGGATGATTATATCCAAGCGCGCGCAGATTGCCCATTTCGGCCTGGGTAAAATACTGATAATTGCTGCGGATTTCCGGTGGCGTGTCCACATATTCGATACGCGGCGGAAGGTTCATGGCCCTGAACACCGCATGGGCAAGATCGGCAAAACTGCGCGCCTTGCCGGTGCCGATATTATAAATGCCTTTATATTTGCCCTGCGCCAAAAGCCACAGCACGACGTCGGCGCAATCCCTGACATACACAAAATCGCGCAATTGCCCGCCATCGGGATAGTCTGGATGATGCGACTTGAACAGTTTCACCGTGGCGCCGCGCTGTACCGTGTCCACAATCTGACAGATGACCGAGCGCATTTCGGCCTTGTGATATTCATTGGGGCCATAGACATTGAAAAATTTCAGGCCGGCCCATACCAGTGGCGATGGGCGACCGCTGGCGGCAAGGCGCGCCACGCGCCGGTCAAAGGCGTGCTTGCTCCATCCATAGGCATTTAACGGGCGCAGTTTTTCCAGCGCCTCTGGCGTCCAGTCATCCCCAAAACCGGCGCTGCCATCGCCATAGGTGGCGGCGGAAGATGCATAGATAAAAGGCGTTCCGGATTTGCTGCACCAGTCCCACAAATCACACGAAAGTCGAAAATTAACGGCAATGATCTTATCAACGTCACGTTCGGTGGTGCTTGAAATCGCCCCCATATGAATGATGGCTTCAATACGCAATTTGTTCTGGTTCAGAAAGCTAAACAGGTCTTCGGGCCGGATGATTTCATAAATTTCATGCTGCGCAATGTTGCGCCATTTGTCTGTTGTGCCAAACCAGTCGCAGACAACCAGCTCGCGCCGTCCGCTTCGGCCAAGCGCTGCAACAATATTGGAGCCGATAAAGCCGGTGCCCCCCGTGACGACAATCATGCATTAACTCCGTCCACAGACATTTAGCGGGACATCCGCGCAATCGTATTGGTGGTGGAAAAACCATCTTCCAGTTGCGCCAGCAGAATGCGCCCGCCATAGGCCTGTACAATCTCATGGCCAACGACTTTTTCAACCGTATAATCGGCCCCCTTTACCAGCACATCGGGCCGGATTGCTTCAATCAGCCTGATGGGGGTTTCCTCGTCGAACAGCACAACCATATCTACGCTGGCAAGCGACGCCAGCACAATTGCGCGCGCCATCTCACTTTGTATCGGGCGGCCTTCGCCTTTCAGCCGCTTGACCGAGGCATCGGTGTTCAGTCCAACAACCAGATGATCACAGGCTTCGCGCGCCTGGCGCAGCAGGGACACATGGCCCGGATGCACCAGATCAAAACAGCCATTGGTGAAGCCGATCTTCTTTCCCCTGGCGCGCCACTTCGCGACAATTTCCTGCGCGTGGGCAATATTCCGGATTTTTGCCTCCGCGCCCTTCAGGTCCGCCGCGTGCAGCACACCGGCAAGGTCGTCCAGATACACGACAGCGGTGCCGGCCTTGGACACGGCAAGTCCGGCGCTGGCATTGGCCAGCAAGGCTGCATCCTCAAGCGGCGCCCCGGCGGCAAGCGCAACCCCGAGGGTCGCCAGACATGTGTCCCCCGCGCCGGATTCATCGAATACTTCAGGTGCGCGGGCGGCAATGTGCCGGGCCGGTTTACCAGTCTCTATCAGGCTCATCCCATGCTGCGCCCGCGTCACAAGGATGGCCCCGCCAATCTGGGCTGCTGCGGCAGGGGCTGCTTTTTCTATGGCCGCATCATCGGCGCAGGTTAATCCTGTCGCCGCCGCCAGCTCGCGAGTGTTGGGGGTCAGAACCTGAACCCCGGCATAGCGGCTGAAATCCTGGCTTTTAGGATCGGCAATGACAGGTTTCCCCGCATTTTTGCTGGTTTTGATAAGATGTTGCAACATTTCAGGGTCCAGCACGCCTTTGGCATAGTCGGACAGAATCACCAGGCCAGCGTCTTTTAACTCAGCCTCAAAAATATCCAGAATCTGCGCCTTGGCATTGCGGTCCAACTGGGTCGTGTTTTCACGATCAGCACGTAAAAGCTGTTGCGTTCCAACAAGATAACGGGTTTTTGTAGTTGTTCTGCGCCCCGGCACCACCAGAAGCCCGCTATAGACGCGCTGTAACTCGCCAATTTGACGGGTGGCCATATGGCCCGCCTCGTCATCGCCAATAACTGCGATCAGGGAAACTTGCGCACCCAGCGCGGCAACATTTCGCACCACATTACCCGCCCCCCCCAGCATGGCGGTTTCATGCAATACCCGGATAACGGGGATCGGCGCTTCGGGTGAAATACGCTCGACTTCGCCATAAATAAACCGGTCCAGCATGACATCGCCAACACAGACAATGCGCACGTCCCTGAAACGCGGCAGATAGGCAGCAAGTTGACCAAGTTCACTCATTCCCATCTCATTAACCAGAATATTGCCACATCAAAAGCTGTAAATGTTCATATCGCATATGGAGTAAAGAATTTTTTCGTATGGGCTTTTGAAAAGCCTAAAATTGTGATATTATTAGCACGTCTCTGGATTTTTACCTTCTTTCTCAGCGATGAGATAAGATGTCATGGCGGCAGAAAGCAACGTTTGGTTGTAGTGCGCAGGCTTCTGGTGATGGCAGTAGGCGATATTCGCCATTTCCCTGCCGGGATTGGCAATTCGGGCAATGGTTGGATTGGATTTGCGTAAGCCTGGCTGGAAGGTGCGCGCTTATATCAGATGTCAGCGCGCTACGGCCAACTTTTAATTCATTTTTTAATCCATTATTGACGCGAAAACGAAGAAGAAAGAGAGAGTACATATGAGCAAGCAGGCTAGTCAGAAGGCAAAGAAGAAGCCCGGTACCGACAAGGCCCCGGCGCACAAGCCCGCAGATGCTGTGAAATCCAGGTCTAAATCAGCGGGCGGGGGCAAGGCGGCCGCGGTTAAAAAAGCCGTGCAGCGTAAAGAAGCACGTCCGGGTGACAAGAAAAAGCCTGCTGCAAAGGCGGCGGCAAAGCCTGTAAAATCTTCCATTGTGCGTAAAGCGGCGCCCGCCAAGCCATCGCGCGCCAAATCCATTGCGGACAGCAGAAAAGCGCCGACAGTGGCCAAAAAGCCCGTCGTGGCGAAGCCTGCGGAAAAAAAGCCTGCAAAGGCCGCAGAACCCAATGCTGTGGTCCCAAAAGCAGCAAAGGCGCCAGACAAAGAAAAATCTGCGCCGCAGTCCGCCAGGAAACCCGACGCGCCTGCCGCATCTGCGAAAGTTGAAAAGCCGGTTATCCAGGCGCCCGCAGCCCCCTATAAGGCCCCATCGGAATTTGACGGTTTCAAGGTGAATGATCATGTCGTCTATCCCACCCATGGGGTTGGCAAGATTATCGCGGTCGAGTCGCAGGAAATTGCCGGAACCAGATTGGAACTGTTCGTGATTGCGTTTGATCAGGAAAAAATGACGCTGCGGGTGCCATTGGGCAAAGCCAAGGCGGTTGGCATGCGGATTTTGTCCAGCCGCGACACGGTGCGCAATGCGCTCAAGACCCTGCGTGGGCGTGCGCGGGTCAAGCGCACCATGTGGAGCCGCCGCGCGCAGGAATATGAAGCAAAAATCAATTCCGGCGATCTGCTATTGATCGCCGAAGTGGTGCGCGATCTGCACCGCGCCGAAGGTCAGCCGGAACAATCCTATAGCGAACGGCAGATTTATGAAGCCGCCCTGGACCGGATGGCGCGCGAGGTGGGTGCGGTAGAAGAGCTGGACACCACCGCCGCGCTGGAACGGGTTGGGGGGGCGCTGAAAAAAGCCGCGTAAGGGGCTTTTATTCCGCAACCACCTTTACCCGCATGCCGGGGGCCAGAACCATGTTCTGGTCAAATCCGTTCAGCACACGAAAGCGGGGCTCGCGATAATCGGAAAACGGCATGCGCGCCGCGATGCCGGCGACGCTGTCTCCAGGCCTGACCGGAATTGAAATAATCCGTAGCGGGCGCGTTTTTGCGGCCTCTTGCGGGCTTAAACTGCGAAAGCTGTAGGTGAAGCGTTGCAGTTCTGTGCGCATTTCGGCACCGGGCTGATTGGGCGTGACAATCATGATGCGCGCCACCCGGTCCGGCGTAAAACCGATCGCAACCAGGCGCACGACGGCGCGGCCAGTGTCGGTATTCAGCACGGTTTCAGCGGTTGCCGCCTGCATGCCATTGATGTTCAAACCTTCGGGATTACGCAGGCTGACATCATTCGCCCATATGGATGTCAGATAGTTGGCCATGGATGTCTGCTGTTTCAGCGGCACGATATCGAATTTGATTTTCATTTCGTCCGGCCCCGTGGCGATGATGGCGTCGGGCGTATCCGTGATTTTGAAACCGGGCGGAACGGTGAAGGTAAAGCCCAGTTTGGGATGCGTAAAATTGCGATCGCGCACATAGCCATGTTCGGGGCTGCCGCCATAGACCATGCCTTCGATGCTGCTCAGAAATTCATCGCGCAGACGCGGGCGGCTTTCCACCGGCACGCCGGATTGGCGCGCACTATCGATGGCCTCAACCACACGCTTGGCGGTAATGGGATGGGTCGTCAGAAATTCGCTGGGGCGTCTGTTTTTATCCCGGTTCATTGCCTGCTCAAGCGCATCATGGGCTTCCAGCGAACGCAGGAAATCAGCCTCTGCATAGGGGTCATATCCCGTGCGCACCAGATATTTCACACCCAGTTGGTCGGCCTCATATTCCTGCTTGCGCGAATAGCTGAGCAGATAAAGTTGGCCGCCCTGCTGCACCAGATCATTCACAATCTGATTGCCAATCACGGCGCCCAACACGGCGCCGCCTATCGCCATGCCCATGCTGCGGTTATAGCGTTGCGCGGAATGGCGCGCGGCCACATGGCCAACCTCATGCGCCAGAACGCTGGCCAGTTCCGCCTCGCTATTGGCCAGCGCAATCAGACCGCGTGTGACATAGACATATCCCCCCGGCAGGGCAAACGCATTGACGATGGGGCTGTCCAGCACCGTGAAATGAAATGGCTGGCCCGGTATTTCCGAATTGGCGACGATGCGCCCGCCAATGGTGGCCACATAACCGGCAACGCCGGGTTCGTCATAGACGCCGCCATATTGCTTGATGATTTTGGGATGTTCTTCGGCGCCAATGGATTGTTCCCTGGACTTGGACATGAATTGCGCCGCGGCGGGCTGACTGGCGTAAGCGGAAAAACCCAGGGATACGCCAAGCCACAGACGAAAAACTTTTTGTTTTACACTCACTCTATAACCTCAATCTGTTCGGGATGGCTGATACGCAGCATCGGCCCATTCCACCGTTCCAGCCATCCGCGGACGATTACGGTTTTGCCGGCATAGCGTTCAGGGGCGTCCGATGCAAATCGCGGCCAGTCCCTGCGGTCAATCACCACGGTAAAATCCGTCTTATAATCCGCACCGAAATTCAGAAACATAGTATCACTGATTTTGGCGAATTTAAGAACCTTGCCCTGCACCAGTTGAAAACTGTCTGTTAATCCATCCAGCTTTCCGGGCTGCCTGATCGCATAAAAATCATGCGCCCAGATGCCGCGCCGGGCGTTGCGCGCCTCGCGCTCCAGCGCCAGCATTTCCCGCGCCAAAGCGCGATTATCGCTGAAGGTATAAACCCGCGCCAGCCCCAGTCGCAGCATTTCCCCCTGCACCCACAGGCCATCGGGTTGCCGGTACAGATGCGCCAGGGTCCGGCGATGACGATCCGTGCGCGCGCCGCCAAAACCCGGTTGCACGGTGCGCCCCTGCGTCATTTCCAGCAGGGCTGTGCGGGCCTCATCGGCCAATGGCCACGCCTTAAAATCCCTTCGCCCCAATGGCAGCTTGGGGGCCTGAATGCCCACCAGCCGCACCACCACGCCACTATCCAGCGTCAGCGTGTCGCCATCGGTGACCTCGCGTACCATAGCCGCGCCTTCGCGCACCAGTTCGCTGGCCGCCGTCGCATGGGGCGAAAACAGGATAAACAGCGCAAGAAGGAAGAGATATCGCATCCAGACAGTTTAGCAAAAAATCGGTCGAGTAACGGCGTTCATTTATGATAGGACTGCACTATCGGAACAAACCAAGAGGTATGCTGGTGCGGGTGTTCAAGATTTATGGCTGGGTGCTTGGCGTGGCGGCATTGCTTGGCGCCAGTTCTCCCGTGGCGCTGGCCGCCAGTCAGGATGGCGATCTGCTGGCCTTTTCCGCCGCCTATTTTGATGTCAATCAGCGTGAAGAAAAGGCGGGCGAATTTCGCATCGAATATCGCGCTGATGAACGCATGTGGATTTTCAAACCCTTTGGCGGCGCGATGGCCACCACCGATGGCGCGCTGCACGGCTTTGCGGGCGTGCTGATCGATATTCCGCTCTGGGACCGGATTTACATCACGCCCAGTTTCGCGCCCGGCCTCTATCATGACGGCAATGGCAAGGATCTGTTCTATACGCTGGAATTCCGCAGCCAGATTGAAATCAGCTATCGCTTTCAGAACGGCCACCGTCTGGGGGCCAGCTTCAACCATATTTCCAACGCCAATCTGGGCGACGACAATCCCGGCGTGGAAAGCGCGGCGCTGACCTATATCGTGCCTTTTGATGCAATTTTCAGGCGGCGCTGAAATCCCCTTGCCCCATCTGTCCTGCGAAGCAATGTCCTTTGAGATAACAATAAAAGCAGCATGCGCACATATTTAAAAAGTCACCGGCTGCTGTTAATGACGCTGCCCTTTGTAACTGTGATCATGGGCTTAAAATTTGCAGTGCATTACTTTGGCTATGAAATTATTGAACTGAACGCGCTTTTCACATCGTTCGTCGCGGCAAATGTGTTTCTGCTCGGCTTTCTTCTGGCAGGCGTCCTGAGTGATTTCAAGGAAAGCGAAAAACTGCCAGGGGAATTATCGGTAAGCCTGGAGTCGATTGCCGATGAGGCGCATATTCTTTATCAGGCAAAAAATATCAGGGAAGCGGCGCAGTGTTTGGAACATGTGCGTATGCTGATCGGGTGTCTCAGGGAATGGTTCCATAAAAAGGAACGCACACGCACGATATTTGAGCATCTTTCGGCGCTGAACCAGTTGATCGCCGCGTTAGAGCCACACACCCAGGCGAATTTCATCGTGCGCCTGAAGCAGGAACAGGCGAATATCCGGCGGATCGTGACCCGGATTGACACCATACGCGACACGTCTTTCGTTTCGTCCGGTTATCGCATTGCGGAGATCAATTCGATCCTGCTTATTCTTGGTCTTATCGTGATACAGCTTGAACCCTTTATGCATGCGCTGTTTCTGACGGGTGCTGTTTCACTGCTGTTCCTCTATATGATGTTTCTGATCAAGGATCTCGACAATCCGTTTGGATATTATAACGGAAGTTCCGTCGAGAATGTGCCGATCAGGGTGATTGAAGAACTGGAAGAACGGCTAAAAAATTATTGATCCGGGTACGGATGCGTCACGCAATCGCTGCCAGCAATTGCCGTAAAAACGCATCGCATGCCGCAAGCTCGGACCGGGCGATGAATTCATCTGGCTTGTGTGCCTGATCGATGCTGCCAGGGCCGCATAGCACTGCGGGAATGCCCGCCTTCTGAAATATCCCGGCCTCGGTGGTATAGGAAACAGCTTGCGGGGCGTTGGATCCGCGCAATGCGGTGACAAGCGCTTCGGCGGGCGAGCCGTTTTGCGGCGCCATCGGCGGCACATCGGCGCGCTGTCTGGTGACGATATCCGCCTGCTGTGAAATGGCGCGCAGCGGCGGCAAAACCTCGTTCATGGCATAGGCATTGAAACGCGCCGCGATTTCATCCGGGTCCTGTCCCGGCAGCGGTCGGATTTCCCACTGAAAGCGGCAGCGCCGCGGCACAATATTCAGCGCCGTACCCCCTTCGATGACGCCCACATGAATGCTGGTATAAGGCGGGTCGAACCGCCCCGACGCATCGCCCAGCGCCTGCATCTGTGCGCGCAGCATGTGCAGATAATTGATCAGTTGCACCGCCACATCAATGGCGTTGACGCCCAGATGCGGCGTGGACGAATGCGTCTCCAGCCCGGTGACCTCGGTCGTAAAGGTGCGAATGCCCTTGTGGCTGTTCACCACCCGCATCATTGTCGGCTCACCCACAATCACTGCTTTGGGGCGCGGCAGATGCGCCGCAATATGGCGCACCATGGCATGCACGCCCAGACAGCCAACCTCTTCGTCATACGAAAACGCCAGATGCAGCGGCGTGCGCCCAACGCCTGCCACAAATTCCGGAACCAGCGCCAGCGCGCTGGCGATAAAACCCTTCATATCCGCCGTGCCGCGCCCATAGAGGCGCCCCTCCTGTTCGCGCAACGCGAACGGATCACTGGCCCATGCCTGGCCATCCACCGGCACCACATCGGTATGCCCCGACAGGACGATGCCGCCGGGCGCATCGCGTGGCCCAATGGTCGCGTACAGATTGGCCTTGGTGCCCGCTTCATTATGGATCAGCGTGGATTCAACGCCATGCCCTTCCAGATAACCCTGCACAAAACCGGTCAACGCCAGATTGGATTCCCGGCTGGTGGTGTCAAACCCCACCAGACGGGCCAGCATTTCGTGGGTGCTGATTATTTCTCCAGTCATGCTACCCGAACACCCCTTTTGCTTTCAGTGTGGCCAGTTCATCCGCGCTGACGCCGATTTCGGTGAACACTTCGTCATTATGCGCGCCCACCTGTGGGGCCATGCTGCGCACGCTGGACGGGGTTTTGGAAAACTGGATGGCGGGCCTGGGAAAGCGCACCCTGCCCATCACCGGATCATCCGTTTCGATCAGCAGTTTGTTATGCACTATCTGCGGATCGTTCAGCAAATCCGCGCGCAGATTGATTTTGGCGCAGGGTACCTGTTCTTTCGCAAAACGCGCAACAATGTCAGCGGTGGTCAGTTTGGCGATTTCGGCGCCGGCGATTTTGCTGATTTCCGGCATGTTCGGCATGCGCCCCACCGGTTCGGCATATTCGGGGTTTGCCGCCAGTTCCGGCAGCGACAATGCACGGCACAGGCCCTGAAATTCATTATCGCTGATAAAAATGAAAGTGATATAGCCATCCAGGGTTTTGGCGACATTCAGCAGCGCGCTGATTTCCGGCAGATGTGGTGTACCCACATAGGTGTAATTCGACATGGCGTCCGACCACAGATAAGCCAGCCCCGCATCCAGCATGGCGACCTTGACATGCTGTCCGCCATTGCCGCGTTCGCGCGCAAACAATGCGGCCAGCACGCCTTGCGCCACGGTCATGGCGGCGGCTTTGTCGCACACAATATGACGCACGGGTATGGGCATGCCCGTGACCGGGTCGGCCTGCACCCCCATGAAACCGCTGACCGCCTGAATGACCGGATCATAGACCCGGTCCTTGCTCAGCGGGCCAGTTTCACCATAGCCGCTGATCGACACATAGATGATATCGTCTTTCACCGCGCGGCAGGCGTCATAACCAATGCCGATCCGGTCAACCACACCGGGGCGGAAATTTTGAATAATCACATCGGCGGTTTTCACCAGACGCAGAAACAGTTCCCTGCCCCCCTCAGCATGCAGATCAATTGCCGCACCGCGTTTGTTGCGGTTCATCACCGTAAAGCTGGCCGCTATGCCCTCGCGCATCGGGCCAAAGCGCCGCCCGATATCGCCGTCGCCTGGCTCTTCCAGCTTGATCACGTCGGCCCCCATATCGCCCAGAATACCGGTGGCGAACGGCCCCGAAACATTGGTGCTCAGATCGAGAATTCGTACTCCGTGCAAGGCTCCGGCCATCGGCGCTCCCTCCTTATTTTTATGGTTGGAGGCTATCCTGCCCCAGATTTTGGTGTTTGCCCAGTGGCGCCCACGCTTTTCCCGGGTTATGCTGCGCCAAAAGGAAACGCAGGGAGAGATTTGCCATGTATGATATCGAGGCCGTGCGGCGTGAATGGATCGGGCGCACCTCGTCCAAACGGCGCGCCAAATATCCGGTGGAGCATGAACCGATCCGCCGCCATTGCCTGATGGTGGGCAACAGAAATCCGCTCTATATTGAACCGGGCTATGCGCCGCGCACACCCTGTCCGCCAACGGCGCTATGGATTTTCTCCATGGTCGGGCGCCTAGAACCCGATGGGCCAAAGATTGGTAAATCGGCGGCCAAGGGCGACAAGGGCGACAAGGGCGACAAGGGCGATGCGCCCTTTGCGCTGGGCATGCCGATGATCGGCAGCCAGTTCACCAATATGGGCCGGGAACTGGAATTTTTTCTGCCGGTCTATGTCGGCGATCATCTGTCAACGGCTACGCGCACGGCGGATATTTTTATCAAACCAACCCGGCTTGACCCGGAATCCCTGTGGATCGTCAATGAAGACATTATCACCAATCAAAATGACGAAGTCGTCTGTGTGATCCGCAATACGCTGATGAATTTCCGCACCCCCGATGAACTCAAAGCCGCAGGAGTAAGCCCGCAATGACCCGCACTGTCTATTGGGAAGATGTGAAAGAGGGCGATGCCCTGCCCAGCTACAGCATGGAAATCACCACAACCCTGATCGTCGATCAGGTGTCGGGATCGCAGGATTATAATCTGATGCATCACGACACCGCCTTTGCGCGCCGCCAGGGCGCGCCGGATGCCTATGTGAACACGGGTTTCATTGAGGCGCTGCTGTCGCGTTCGCTGACCGATTTCATGGGCGACACTGGCTGGCTGAAAAAGCTCAAGCATCAGATGCGGCGTTTCAATGCGCTGGGCGACACCATCAAGGTGGCGGGCAAGGTGACCGCAAAACGCATTGAGGGGGCCGAACATCTGGTCGATTGCGAGGTCTGGATTGAAAACAACCGCGACGGGGTTTCGGTCCCCGGCACAGCAATTGTCCGCCTGCCCAGCAAGGCGGCGTAAGGGGAAGTGCGCCCCCCATGAACCTGCACGCCACCTGTGTAGCGATTGGGGGGTATGGCGTCCTGCTGCGCGGGCCATCGGGCAGCGGCAAGTCCGATCTGGCGTTGCGTCTGATTGATCAGTATGCGGATGCCATTCTGGTGGCGGATGACAGGGTGGATGTGGTTGCGCGTGATGGCGCTGTCCATGCCAGCGCGCCGTCAGCGATTGCGGGCATGCTGGAAGTGCGCGGTGTTGGCATCGTGCGCGTGACGTACAAGGATATGGCCAAAGTGCATTTGCTGGTGGATCTGATGGATGCGGAACAGATTGCGCGCTTGCCCGAACCGGCTTTTGAGGAAATACTCGGCGCTGCTTTGCCCCGCCTTGTGCTTGCGCCGTTTGAACACAGCGCCCCTGCAAAGCTGCGTCAGGCGCTGCGTCAGATCGTTGCAGCGGAGATGAACCCGTAATGAATACGCCAAATCGTCAGGACCGGCTGCTGATCGTCAGCGGGCTTTCCGGTGCGGGCAAAAGCTCCGCCATGAAGGCGCTGGAGGATCTGGGGTATGATGCGGTTGATAATCTGCCGCTCAGCCTGGCCTGGCAATTGGCGGGCGACTGGGCGATTGCGCAACGTTCGCTGGCAACAGGGCCACAGGGGCTTGCCATCGGCGTGGACAGCCGCACCCGGGAATTCTCGCCAGAACGTCTGAGCGAGTTTTTATCCTGGCTGCGGGCGCGTGGCGACATGGCGGTGGAACTGCTGTTTCTGGATTGCGATGATGAATTGCTGTTTCGCCGTTTTACCGAAACCCGGCGGCGCCATCCCTTGGGGCCATCGGGCCAGCGCCTGCGCGATGCGGTTGCGGCGGAACGCGCCGCGATGATCAGCCTGCGCGATCAGGCCGAACAGGTTATTGATACCACCATGCTCAGCACCCATGATCTGCGCGCGCTGATTACCGGATATTATGCGCTATCGGCGGCGGGTCTGGCGATTTCGGTGATTTCGTTTTCCTACCGGCGCGGCATCCCGCGCGAGGCGGATCTGGTGCTGGATGTGCGCTTCCTGAAAAATCCGCATTATGTGGCGGCGTTGCGCGCCCATAGCGGGCAGAACCCGGAAGTGGGCGCCTTCATCAGTGGTGATGCGCAATTTGCCCCCACGCTGGAATCATTTGGAAGGCTGGTGCACACTTTGATGGAAGGTTATACAAGCGAAGGCAAAAGCTATCTGACGATCGCGGTTGGGTGTACAGGCGGGCGGCACCGGTCGGTATTTTTTGCAGAAAGCCTGACCGAATATTTGCGGGTTTCCGGACATGATGCGGAAGTACGCCATCGGGACATCGGGGCGGATGCCGGTAATTGACAGTTCAGGTGCGCGCGGCATAATGTCCCGCGCAGGTCACGTCATGACGTTGACCATAAAGGCGATGGGTAAGTGGTAAACACGCGATGATTGGTTTGGTGATTGTTACCCATGGCCGTCTGGCCGAGGAATTTCTCGCCGCCATGGAACATGTGGTTGGGCCGCAGGAACAGACCCGCGCCGTCTGCATCGCCCCCGATGATGATATGGAGCTTCGCCGCGCGGATATTGTGGCCGCCGTGGAGGCTGTGGATACGGGCCAGGGCGTCATCCTGCTGACCGATATGTTTGGGGGCACGCCGTCCAATCTGGCGATCTCGATACTAAAGCAACCGAATGTCGAAGTGCTTGCCGGGGTTAATCTGCCGATGCTGATCAAGCTTGCGTCGGTGCGCCAGAATTGTCCGCTGGACCAGGCGGTGACGCAGGCGCGCGACGCCGGGCGCAAATATATTTCGATTGCTTCCAAAGTATTGAGCGGCGAGGACAATTGAACACCTCTCCCCCGGCCCGCATTTTTACCATCTGCAACCGCCGTGGCCTGCACGCCCGCAGTTCCGCCAAATTCGTCAAATGCGTGGCGGAGTTCGATGCCGAAGTGAAAGTCAGCCGCGACGGCCAGACCGTCAGCGGCGCCTCCATCATGGGATTGCTGATGCTGGGGGCCGCCAGAGATAGCGAGATCGAGGTGTCCGCTGAAGGGCCGGATGCTGTGGCGGTGCTTGATGCGCTGGAAGGGCTGGTCAGTAGCGGCTTTGGAGAAGACTGCTGAATATGGGGTTTTTCTATCTTACATAACAATATAAAGATTTCTTTATATATGACTTGCAGCCCTTTGCCGGGCTTGCTATAAGCCCGCGTTAACAGCTTGGGCTTATATACTTAGCGCCCCCTTTCAAACGAACACAGGAGCCGCCAGATGGCCGCAGCACAGGATTATAAAGTCGCCGATATGTCTCTGGCCGCCTGGGGGCGCAAGGAAATCACCATCGCCGAAACCGAAATGCCGGGGTTGATGGCGCTGCGTGCGGAATTTCATGGACAAAAGCCATTGGCGGGTGCGCGCATTATCGGTTGTCTGCATATGACGATCCAGACGGCGGTGCTGATTGAAACGCTGGTCGATCTGGGCGCGACCATTCGCTGGTCATCCTGCAATATATTCTCAACCCAGGATCAGGCGGCGGCGGCCATTGCGGCGGTCGGCATTCCCGTATTTGCCTGGAAGGGTGAAACCGAAGAAGAATATGAATGGTGCCTGGAACAGACCATTACCGGCCCCGGCGGATGGAAGCCGAACATGCTGCTGGATGATGGCGGCGATCTGACCCGGCTGATGCATGACAAATATCCCGATCTGCTGGATGATGTAAAAGGCGTGTCGGAAGAAACCACCACCGGCGTCCTGCGCCTCTATGATATGGCGAAGGCGGGAACGCTGAAAATCCCGGCAATCAATGTCAATGATTCCGTGACGAAATCGAAATTCGATAATCTCTATGGCTGCCGCGAAAGTCTGGTCGACGGCATCAAGCGCGCCACCGATGTGATGATGGCGGGCAAGGTTGCTGTCGTGTGCGGATTTGGCGATGTGGGCAAAGGTTCGGCGGCGTCGCTGCGTTCACAGGGTGCGCGGGTGATGGTTACTGAAATTGATCCGATCTGCGCCTTGCAGGCGGCGATGGAAGGTTATCAGGTCGTCACCATGGAACAGGCAGCCCCCCTGGGCGATATTTTCGTGACCGCCACCGGCAATGTGGATGTGATCACGCTGGAGCATATGCGCATGATGAAAGACCGCGCAATTGTCTGCAATATCGGCCATTTCGATTCCGAAATTCAGGTGGCGGCGTTGCGCAATTACAAATGGGAAAACGTCAAGCCCCAGGTCGATGAGGTTCTGTTTCCGGATGGCAAGCGGATGATTCTGCTGGCCGAAGGACGGCTGGTCAATCTGGGTTGCGCCACCGGCCATCCCAGCTTTGTGATGAGCGCTTCGTTTACCAATCAGGTGCTGGCGCAGATTGAACTGTGGCGCAATGCGTCCAAATACGAAAAGCGCGTTTATGTGTTGCCCAAGCATCTGGACGAAAAGGTGGCCCGTCTGCATCTGGGCAAGCTTGGGGCGCAATTGACCACGCTGTCGGACAAGCAGGCCAGCTATCTTGGGCTAAACCCAAATGGGCCGTTCAAGGCAGAGCAATACCGCTATTAGGGCCATATCCGGCATCTGTTAACACCCTGTTAACGCTCTGTTAACCATTGCCGGGCAAGGCTGGTGGCATTATGGGGCAATTGCAAGAATATATCCCGCTACTGATGCTGGCCATCGCCGCGCTTGTCGGCGGTGTCGGTCTGTATGCCTGGCGTCAGGGCCGTGCCGCGACCGCGCAATGGCGCCAGCAGATGCGTACTGCCGCGCGGTTACAGGCGCAACTGGAAACGCTGGAGGCGCTGCTGAATGCAGGTTCGGGCACCCTGTTCCTGTGGGACGGGGATGGCGCCCTGCGGGTCTATACGGATGGCGCGGCCTATACCGGCATGAATGGCGAGCAGGCTTTTTCCGCTTTTTGCACGGGGCTGACCGCGACATCACAGGCCGAATTGCAGGAGGCCATACGGATATTGCAGGATCAGGGAACAGGTTTCGCCTTCCCGCTTTTCTGCCAGGATGATCGCACCCTGGCATGCAGTGGAAAACCGGTTGCGGCCGGAACCGCCCTGTCCATTTCGGATGTCAGTGAGGCCTTCAAGGAAATCATCACCCTGCGCGACGCCTTGACGGAAACGCGGGAAGAACGGGATTTTCTGCGCGACGCAATAAACGGTATTCCCTATCCCGCCTGGCGCCGCGATATTAATGGCCGCCTGAATTGGGTCAATGCGGCTTATTGCCGGGCCGTCGATATCCCATCTGTCGAAGCTGTGGTGGCGCGCGGGGAAGAATTGATCGACCGGCGCGCATTGCTGGAAACAGGAGATCCTGGAAATTTGCATCGTCTACGGACGGTTATTTCGGGTCAGCGGCGCACACTGGATCTTTTTGAGGTAATTTCCCGTAAGGGCAGCGTTGGCATTGCTGTTGATGTGACCGAAATTGACGACGCCCAAAACGAGGTCCGCAAGCAACTGGCGGCGCAGCGCGCCAGTCTTAACCTGCTGCATACGCCGGTGGCGATTTTTTCGTCTGACCGCACGCTGGAGTTCTTCAATCAGAGCTTTGCCGATCTCTGGAGCCTGCCTGTCGACTGGCTGGCAGGTGGTCCTGATCATGGCGAAGTTCTGGAAGCGATGCGCGAATCACGCCGCATTCCGGAGCAGGCCGATTTCCCGGCCTGGAAGAAAAAGCAGCTTGGCTTTTATTCAAATCTGATCGACAGCCAGGAAGAAATCTGGCAACTGCCAAATGAACGCACCCTGCGCGTCGTGACCCAGGCGCGCCCACAGGGCGGGTTATTTGTTCTGTATGAAGACCTGACCAAATTGCTGAGCCTGGAACGGTCCCTGAATGCGCTGTCCAGGGTGCAGCTTGAAACGCTGAACAGCCTGCAGGAGGGCGTCGCGGTGTTTGGCGTCGATGGCAGGCTAGGCCTGTATAATCCGGCCTTGCTGCGCATCTGGAATATAGACGAAAAACACTTGGCCGGTAATCCGCATATTGATGAGTTGTTGCCGGTATATCAGGCGTCAGCGCCTGAATTGAACGGTTGGGATCAGATCAAGGCGCGCATAACGGGCGCCGACACCACGCGGGAAATGCACCTGATGCGCTTTCAGCCCAATGATAATTTGGTTGTTGATTGCATGGTTGTGCCACTGCCCGATGGCGGCAGCATGCTGAGCTTCACAGACGTTACAAGTTCCGTCCAGATAGAGCATGCCCTGCGTGAGCGCAATGACGCGCTGGAGACGACAGATCGGCTGAAATCTGAATTCATCACGCATATATCCTATCAGTTCCGCACCCCGCTCAACTCGATTATCGGTTTTGCAGAAATTCTGGAGCACGAATTTTTTGGAACCCTGAATGAACGCCAGCATGAATATTCGCAAGGCTTGCTGGAGGCCTCGCATCATCTGCTGGCGCTGGTAAATGACGTGATTGATCTTGCAACTATCGAAGCCGGGCATATGTCCCTGTCACGGGGTGAACTGGATGTACGGGGATTGCTATTATCTGTACGCGAACTATCACGTCAGCGCGCGCGGGAATCCGATATGACGCTGACACTGGATTGCCCGGCCGATATTGGTTTCATTTTTGCCGATACGCGGCGCATTAAACAGGTGATGTTTAATCTGATGTCGAACGCCATTCAGTTTTCCTCAGCAGGCGATGAAATTGCCATCGGCGCCAATAGGCATATTGCGCCCGATGGCCGCGAAATATGCCAGCTATGGGTCCGGGACAAAGGCGTTGGCATTGACCGGAATTACCAGGACAATATGTTCAACTCTTTCGAATCCCGTTCCGCAAAAGGCAAGGAACAGGGCGCGGGCATTGGCCTGTCGCTGGTGCGCAGCCTGGTTGAACTGCATGACGGCTGGGTAGAGGTGGAATCCGAGCTTAATCAGGGCACAAAGGTTATCTGCAATCTGCCCGTTAATGTGATAGCCGCATCGAATGGCCGCCCGGTCAGTCAGCCGTCGGAGACCCGGGCGATCCGGGTACACCCTTAGCCGACGAATATTCGAATTTCAGCTCCACATCCGGGTGTACGATTTTATAGGCCGCATGACAGGCCATTTCGATTTCGCAAAATCCCGCCAGAATAAGATGCAGCTTGCCGGGATAAAGCGCGATGTCGCCCGCCGCAAAGATGCCGGGAATATTGCTGACACAGGTGGCGGGATCGACATGAATATGTTTCTTGTCCAGATCCAGGCCCCATTCGGCGATTGGTCCCAGCTTGTTGGACAGGCCATAGAATGCCAGAAAATGATCGGCTTCCAGAATGCGGTTGCCGGATTTACTTTCCACCTCGACCCCGCTCAGCCTGCCGCCATCGCCATGCAGCGATTTGACCGTATAGGGCACGACATAATCAATTTCGCCCGCCGCCGCCCAGGCGCGCATTTTGTCCACATTGGCGTCGGCCGCGCGAAACCCGTCACGACGGTGCACAATGGCGACGCGCGCCGCAATTTCCTTCAGCGACATCACCCAGTCCACCGCACTGTCACCGCCGCCTGCGATCACCAGTTTCTTGCCACGAAACGCTTCGCGCTTTTTCACCAGATAATGCACATTGCCGGTCGCTTCATAAATATCCAGCTTTTCGACCGGCGGGCGGTTGGGGCCAAACGCACCCACGCCCGCCGCGATGATAATCGCCTTGGCATGGACCGTGCTGTTTTTGCTGGTGGTCAGTTTCCAGTAATGGCTGCTACCCTCCGGCTGTTTTTCCAGCGTCATCACCTGCTGGTCCAGCAGATGCACGGGATTGAATGGCGCACCCTGTTTTTCGAGATTAAAGATCAATTGCTGCGCTTCAATCGCCGGGTAGCCGGGAATGTCATAGACCGGCTTTTCCGGATACAATGCTGTGACCTGGCCGCCGATCATCTCCAGCGAATCAATCAGAACAGTTTTCATATTCAGCATACCGGCGGCAAATACGCCAAACAGGCCCACAGGGCCCGCGCCAATAATGGCAATGTCGGTAGTCAAAGTGGCGCCAGGTGTCGTAGACATATGTAATCCATGTTCGTTGTTGAATATTGGTTTCCCAACATCGGTCATGCGGGCCGCCAAATCAAGTAGAAGCACATATAATAATATGCCGGATTTACAGATAAATGAGGAGACGGTGGAGCGTTGCTTTGATTTGCCGGATATGGCGGCGACCACCGCGCTGGCCGCCCGGCTTGCGCCGCTATTGCGGGCAGGCGATGTGGTGGCGCTACATGGCGATTTGGGCGCGGGTAAAACCGCTTTTGCCAGGGCGCTGATCCATGCCCTGCAGGCGCCATTGGGCATAGTGGAAGAAGTGCCAAGCCCGACCTTTTCGCTGGTGCAGCAATATCAGATCGGGCCGCTCAGCCTGTGGCATTTTGATCTGTACCGTCTCACCGCGCCGGATGAAACCTGGGAACTGGGCCTGGAAGAAGCCCTTGCCGCCGGCGTCAGCCTGATTGAATGGCCCGAACGGCTGGGGCTTCTGCTGCCTGCGGACCGGCTGGAGATTTATCTTGAAATCCCCGCCGATGCAGGTTTTGAGGATACCAGGCGGCGCATGCGCCTGGCGGGTTATGGCAGTTGGGTAAAACGGATGCAAAATGTCTGAACGCGAACAGGAAATCATTGAATTTTTGAACCGCGCCGGATGGGGCGGCGCCATGCGCACACCGCTTGCCGATGATGCGGGCTATCGCAGCTATCAGCGCCTGACCGGGGCAAAGGGCAAAGCCATGCTGATGAATGCGCCCCCCGGCGGCGATCAGCTTCGCTCGCCCCAGGCGGCGGCCTATAATGCTGTGGCGCATCTGGCGACCGACTGCCGCCCCTTTGTGGGCGTTGCAAACCATTTGCGCGGATTGGGACTGAGTGCGCCGGAAATCCTGGCGGCGGATTTGCCGCGCGGTCTGCTGTTGCTGGAAGATCTGGGAGACGATCTGTTTGCACGGGCGATTCCCGATGGCGCGGATGAAACCGAACTTTACGCGGCGGCCATTGACGTGCTGCTGGCTCTGCATGCGGCCCCGGTTCCGCACAGTTTGACGGTGGGCGATGGCGGCGATCATCATTTAAGCCATTATGATGCGGATGCGCAGGAAGCCGAGGTTCTGCTTCTCAGCGAATGGTATGCGCCGGTAGTGACGGGCAAGGCGCTGGGCGACGCCGCGCGGGATGAATATGTGGCGCACTGGCGGCATTATTTTGCATTGACGCAACCAGCAACCCCGGTGCTGGTACTGCGCGATTATCACGCGCAGAACCTGTTCTGGCTGCCGCAGCGCACGGGTATTGCGCGGGTCGGGCTGATTGATTTTCAGGATGGGCTATTGGGCAGCCCCGCCTATGATCTGGTGTCCCTGCTGGAAGATGCGCGCCGCGATGTGCCGTCTGAACTGCAGACACAGATGCTGGATCGCTATTGTGCCGGCGCCGGGTCTATGAACCCCGCATTTGACGATGCGGTGTTCCGCGCGGCCTATGCGATTTCGGGCGGGCAACGCAATTGCAAAATTCTGGGAATTTTCGCACGCCTCGCCAAACGCGATAAGAAGCCCGCTTATCTGAAATTAATCCCCCGGGTGCGCGCCTATCTGCGCCAGGACTTGCGGCACCCCGCGTTTGCGCCACTCAATGCGTGGTTTGCAACGCATCTGCCGCTGGCGGATTAATCCGGGCCGTTCAGCGCCATGTCCAGCAACTGCACCCAATGCAGGGTGGGGGTTTGCGCGGCGCCCGCAATCTGCACCTGACAGCCAATGTTTCCGGTGGCGATAAAATCAGGCGTCAGCGCCAGCAGATTTTCCGCCTTGCCGGCCGCCAGACGTTCGCTCATTTCCGGCTGTAACAAGGTGTAACTGCCCGCCGCCCCGCAGCACAGATGCGCATCGCGCGGGATCATCACTTCAAAGCCCGCTTTTTGTAACAGGCTTTCAACATTGCCACTGCGTTTTTGCCCATGTTGCAGCGAACAGGCGGCGTGATAGGCGACGCGAACATTCTGCCTGTGTGCAGGTTCCGGCAAATCAAGATCAGACAGAAATTCGCCGATGTCCCGTGTGATTGCGGATATGTGCGCGGCATCTTCCGCATACGTTGTATCATCTCGCAGCATATGGCCGTAATCCTTTACCTGTGTGCCGCAGCCCGATGCGGTGATCAGGATTGCATCCAGCCCGCCGCTGTTCACACATGCCATCCATGCCCGTATATTGGCGCGGGCGAATTGTTTGGCGGCGCCGGTTTTCCCCAAATGGTGGCTTAGCGCGCCGCAACAGCCCGCACTTTCCGGCACTATAACTTCAACGCCAAGGCGCGTCAGCAGACGGATGGTGGCGGCATTTATTTCTGGCGCTAACGTTGGCTGCACGCAACCATTCAGAAGCGCTACGCGAAGCTTTTTCGTTTCGCCGCGTATCTTCACATTTTCTTTGTCATCGCGAGCGAAGCGCGGCGATCCAGAGCCACGCTCGAAGGCCTCCGAATGAGGCTCTGGATTGCCACGTCGCTGCGCTCCTCGCAATGACATCATTATTTTCTGGTCCCCAAAACGGGCCATCGCGGCCATCCGCGCCAGCCGGTTTGGCATTAATCGTACAAATGGCGCGGCCAGCCGTCCCAACCGCACGGCAAATGCAAACCGCGCCGGGTGCGGCAGTACGAAATTCAGCGCCGCGCGAAACATGCGATCAACCAAAGGCCGCCGATAGTGTGTTTCAATATGCGCCCGCGCATGATCGACCAGCCGCATATAATCCACGCCCGACGGACAGGTGGTGGCGCAGCCCAGACAGGACAGGCAGCCATCAATATGCGCCACCGTGCGTGCATCCGGCGCGGCGTCGCTTTGCAGCATTTCGCGCATCAGATAAATGCGCCCGCGCGGCCCGTCATTCTCGTCGCCGGTTTGCAAATAGGTCGGGCAGGTGGCGTTACAAAACCCGCAATGCACACAGGCGCGCAGAATTTTTTCCGATTGCGCCATATCCGCATCGCGCAACTGTTCAGGGCTGAATTGCGTGCGCATCAGATGTTATTCAATCCCGTACAAAATCGCTGCCGCGATAGCCTTGCAGGTATAGCAGCGCGGTCAGATCACCATGATCGATGCGGGCGCGCGCAGCTGCCGCCACCACAGGTTTGGCATGGAACGCCACGCCCATTCCCGCCGCCTGGATCATCGCCAGATCATTGGCCCCGTCGCCAATGGCCATGGCCTGATGTTCATATATTCCGTGTGCCGCGCATGTTTCAATCAGGGCCTGTAATTTCGCCTCACGCCCCAATATGGGGTTTGCCACGCCGCGCAACCCACCCGCGTCAAATATCAGGCGATTGGCGCGCTGCGCATGAAAGCCTGCTTCCGCCGCCACCCGTTCGGTGAAAAAAGTAAAGCCGCCGGAAACCAGAAGGGTCTGCGCACCAAATGCCGCCATGGTGCGCACCAGGGTGCGCGCGCCGGGCATCAGGCGCACACGTTCGGCATAGGCATCGTGTAACGCACTTTCCGGCAGGCCCGCCAGAATGGCGATGCGTTCACGCAGGGCGTCCTCGAACACCAGTTCGCCGCGCATGGCGCGTTCGGTGATGGCGGACACTTCCGCCTTCTTGCCCGCAAAATCCGCCAGCTCGTCCAGGCACTCCACCGTGATGATGGTGCTGTCCATATCGGCGATCAGCAGTTTGCGCTTGCGCTGTTCGCCGGTCTGCTGCACCACCACATCGACCGGTTCGCCGTCCAGCGCATCGCGCAGCATGTCTTCGATTGCTGCGGGTTGCAGTCCGGCGCATTCCATCTCTGCCGCAATCGGCCCGTTCAGCCATTCCATGCGCGAGGGCAGGCCGCCTGCCTTTTGCAGTACCTCGCTCAGCTCCGCAATGATAGAGGTGTCGAGCACGACATTGGCCGGATTGCAGATCAGGGTGATGATATGGTGCATGGGTTCGAAACTTCAGGTTTGTAGATGACACAACAGCGTGCACTTCTTATTGCAGGGCCAACCGCCAGCGGCAAGTCCGCTCTGGCCTTGCGGCTGGCCGAGGCTCTGGTCCCGATGGGCGGGGCAGCCATTGTGAATGCCGACAGCATGCAGGTCTATCGCGAATTGCCAATCCTGACGGCGCGCCCTGGCGTGGTGGATCAGGCCCGTGCGCCGCACCATCTGTATGGCTTTCGCGCGGTGGATGAACCCTGTTCGGCAGGCGAATGGGCGGTGCTGGCGGCCAAAGCCATTGCAGAAATCTGCGCGCGGGGGCAATTGCCGATTCTGGTAGGCGGCACCGGCCTGTATTTTCGCGCTTTGACCGAAGGCATGGCGCCGATCCCGGAGATCGATCCGGATATTCGCGCCGCAGCGCGGGCGGAAATGGCGCAAATCGGGCCCGAGGCGTTTCATGCCAGACTGGCGGCGGTGGATGCGCAAATGGCCGCGCGCCTGCGCCCCAGCGACCCGCAACGCCTGCTGCGCGCCTGGGAAGTGCTGAAAAGCACCGGCATTTCGCTGGCTGAATG
>Ga0209893_1000003_pt1 | contig 143366 bp, 139 predicted proteins | sample GWRWT3_25Nov14_FD_187190 | JGI IMG/M metagenome (GOLD analysis project Ga0209893, IMG submission 187190) | Sand microcosm microbial communities from a hyporheic zone in Columbia River, Washington, USA - GW-RW T3_25-Nov-14 (SPAdes) (version 2) | ecosystem: Engineered > Artificial ecosystem >... | reverse complement strand
GCTCCGCGCCCCGTCCCGTTGCACCACCAGGCCACACAGGCTTAAATCAACAAAGGACTCTACTCATAAATGGATGAAAGTTGGGGCGCAGGTCATAAGGCCTGGCTCAACTCCGCCTGGGTCATCTGCCCTGCAAATGCCGTGGCGCCTTCGGCCTCATAATGAAACTCAAGTCCGGCCGGTGTTTTCCCGGACAGCTTTACATGATCGTTTTCCTTGCCCCCGCACAGTTTGGCGTCCACCTGTCCGGTCTTCGCATTATAGACAATCGCCGCTTCATTTATTCCGCTGCATGCCTGTGGGCTGCCGGGATAGGCGGTGCCGCATCCGGAGATCAGAAGACAGATAGCGGATGACAGAGAACAGAGAACAGAGAACGGAAGACAGTTTTTTCTGTCCTCTGCCGTCTGTCCTCTACCGTCTGTCCTTTGTTCTCTGTCCTCTGTCACGCGTTCACCCCATCCATCATATAGGCGCCACCCATCGTATAGGTGTTGGTGGCCCCGGTGCTCAGCCCCCCGATGCGGAATTTGCGCACCCCCATGATCGTGAAGGCGAAATATTCCGCATTGATGGTGGCGGGCTTAATAGTGAACTGCATGAACGGGAATGTGTCCCAGACCTCGCTCGATGCATCCAGCGTGGTATAGACCGACACCTGCAGACTGTCGGTCACGGCGCTGGCATGTTCATTGTCGATCTTCAATTGCACATGACATAGCTCGCGCGGGTTCAAAGTCACGCTGGCAAGATATTCCTCCACCGTATTGTTGATCAGAGTCTGATCGGTGAACGCGGTTTTTGATCCCCAGGCCATATTCTGCTCCTCATTTTGCAAAAATTAAGGGCGGAACCTGCGTCCCGCCCTCCGTCCTCTGTCTTCCGTCCTACGAAACGCCGAATTTCAGCAGCTTGATGGCCTCGAAATTCTGTATGCCCCCGCCAACGCGCTTGGTCGTATAGAACAGCACATAGGGTTTGGCCGTATACGGATCACGCAGCACACGAATGCCCAGACGGTCCACCACCAGATAGCCGCGCTTGAAATCGCCAAACGCAATGCTGAAACTGTTGGCCGCCAGGCTTGGCATGTCTTCGGATTCCGTGACTGGATAGCCCATCAGGGTTGAGGGCTGTCCCGCCACCACCGATGGCTGCCACAGATACATCCCGTTGGCATCCTTGAACTTGCGAATATCCGCCTGCACAGTGCGGTTCAGCACCCAGTTGGCATTCGCCCGGTAACCCTGCTTCAGCGTGTAGATCAGATTGACCAGCGCATCACTTGGATTGCTGGCCGCAAATGCGCCAGAAACGCCCGTCGCCAGATAACCCACATTGCCCCATGTCCAGGATGCGTTCGCCACATTGGTATAGGCCAGAAAACCTTTCGGCTTGTTCACGCCATCGCCGCTGACAAAGGCCAGGCTTTCCTGCTCGGCAAATATGATCTGCACTTCTTCCGCCAGCCAGGCTTCGGTATCCACCGCCGTATCATCCAGAATAGTTTGCGTCGCCGATGGCATTGCATAAATTTCCATTGCTGGAAAACTCAGCTCCACCAGATTTGGCGTTGTGGTTTGCGGACGCGCTGCGGTTTCTCCAACCCAGCCCGTACTTGTGCTTGTCGTGGCAAACGGCTTCTTGTACACATTACCGCTGATTTTCTGTACACCGGCAATGGATCGAATGGGCGACGCCACCGACAGCAGCCGGTCAATCTGACGCTCTGTTTCCGGCGTCACCAGAAAACCGCCATCCGCACTGACGCCCACCGACAGCGCCTTGCCTTCCAGCGCCACCAGCCCCGCCTCATCGCCCCTGCGCATATAGCGGTCAAAGCCTGCTTTGTGCTCGCGTTCATACGCACTGCGCGGCGCGCTATCGGATGCAAAATCCGGCCGCGCATTCGACAGCATCATTTCATCCAGACGCTGCTTGTGCTCATCCAGCTCCTGGTTGATCCGGGCCAGCTGTTCGCGGGTAAGAACGTCCTCGCCCAGCCGGGATTTTATTTCATTCAGACTTTTATCATTGGTGGCCTTATACGCCTCGAATGTGCGCTGAAAGCTGCCAAACTCTGCCTTCACTTCACGCGATACCGGCGACTCATTGCTATTCTGGTTCATTTCATTCCTCATGGTTGCATGCTGTTTGCTGCCTGCCTTATGGCATGGGCAAGTTCACGTAATTCCTGATCAGCGTCCCGCTGATTTCCTGCCGTATGATAGCCGTGCGCTGCTATGCGCTTGGCTTCGCTCCGGCTATAGCCTCCTGCATCCCGCAGGAAATTCTCAAAATCGCGCAGTGTGGCAATCTGTTTGACACCGGCCACCCGCGCTGCCTCATTCATTGGAAATGTCACAACGGAAATTTCCCATAAATCAATTTCCAGAAGCGTGCGAATCCCCAGGCCTTCATCCATCCGTGCACGAACGGTTCTGAATCCGATTGACAGCCCGTCAATGGCGCCTGCGCGCAACAATGACAGTACCTCGCGCCCGCGCGCTACATCCGCCAGAATGCGCCCGCGCACCAGCAGACCATATGCGTCTTCTGAAATCTGCTCCCACACACCAATGGGTTCATTGGGATCGTGCTGCCACAGCATACGCACCTGCTCTGCGGGCCGCTCAATCAGCGAATTTCTGAACGCGCCCGGCGCCACCCGGTCACCGCCCGTGTCGGTGTTGCCAAACACGCTGGCATAACCCTCAATAACGCCGTCATCGCCAATGACCCGCATATCGCCGCGCGCCAGCTTCATTTCCAAGTTTGCGTCTGTATGCATCTTGTCTCCAGACATAAAAAAAGCGCCCCGGTTGGAGCGCTGTAAAATTTCTTCTCCCTTCCCCTAAAAGGCAGGGCTATCGCATATGAAACTTCGTTCATTGCATGCAGCTCTCCCCTTGTGGGAGAGGGTTGGGGTGAGGGGGGCCCAAATCAATTAGTAAGCCTCACAACCCCAGCACACCCTTGGCGATCACGCCGCGCTGTATCTCATTCGTCCCGCCATAGATCGACGCGGCGCGTCCAAACAGATATTCGCGCGCCGGCGCCCCAAACTGCGCGCCATAATATCCCGCCGCCTCCAGCGCCAGCTCCTGCAGGCCCTGCTGCACTTCACTGCCATAAATTTTCAGCATCGACGTTTCCGCGCCAACCGGCCTGCCCGCCTCCAGATCGCAAAGCCCCCGAAGATCGGTATATTCAAGCCCGCGCAACTTGATCGCAATTTCCGAAAGCTTGCGCCGGAATGCCGCATCCTTGATCAGCGCCACACCACCGTCAAGCGGCACGGACACAACCGCGCGCAACCGCTCCAGCGCCAGACGCGACGCCGTCACCCCTGCAATCGCCGTGCGTTCATGCTGCAACAGAAATTTGGCATAGGTCCAGCCCATGCCTTCTTCCCCAACGCGGTTTTCCACCGGCACCCGCACATCGGTGTAAAAAGTCTCATTCAGATGATGCTCGCCATCGATCGAAATCACCGGCCTCACTTCAATCCCCGGCGTTTTCAGATCGAGCAGCAGAAACGAAATCCCTTCCTGCGGCTTGGTCCCGCCGCCGCCCGTGCGCACCAGACAAAAAATCCAGTCCGACATATGCGCAAAACTGGTCCAGGCCTTCTGCCCGTTGACGACATAAAAATCCCCGTCGCGCACCGCCGCCATCTTGACCGCCGCCAGGTCTGATCCCGCACCCGGTTCAGAATAACCCTGGCACCACCACACATCCCCGCTCAATATCCCCGGCAGATGCCGCCGCTTTTGCGCGTCTGACCCAAAGGTATAAATCACCGGCCCGACCATTGATGTCCCATAAGGCAGCGCGCGCGGCGCCCCGGCAACATGCATCTCCTCATCGAAAATATATTTCTGCGTCGCGCTCCAGCCCGCGCCGCCATATTCCACCGGCCAGCCCGGCGCCCCCCAGCCTTTTTCATACAGCGCCCGCTGCCAATATTTTATATGCGCCTTGTTGGACGAAAACACGCCCCCGCCATGCTCCACCATTTCCGCTGGCAGGTTCTCTCTAATGAACCCCCGCACCTCTTCGCGAAACATGGCGGCTTCGGGTGTAACTGATAAATGCATGACGGGCTCCGGAGCTAATTATCTATCGATGTAAACTACTGCGCGTCGTTATTTTTATAGTTGTCGTTCAATCCTTGGGCGTCCGCAATAAGCATCAGTTCCTTTGCCGCGCCTTTTTTGCAGGCGTCTTTTTTACCTCGGCCGGCGCTCGTGTTTCACTGGATTTTTTTACACCCTGAACCAAAGCGGAAATGATCCCCGCAGCGCCAGCCCCCACCATTGCCACGCCTATCTCCCATACGCCAACATATGCGCAATATGCGGCGCCCGCGATAAAGCCAAAGCTCACCAAAAGCCCGCTCACCTGCCCAAAAACATCACCAAAGGCGCTCCACCTTAAAACCCTTTTCTCAAGTTCTTGCCTGTGAATCTGCTCTTTTTCAGCCATGCTGATGATACGATTTGCTGCGCCATTAAGGACATTCTCATATCCCGCCAAGTGCGCTGGATGGGGCAGTGGCCCATGATACGTCTCGTACTGCTCCACAGTACGCACGACACTGGCAACAATCTTTTTCTTTGTTTCTGGTTTGAGGCTGGCGCCTTTAAGGACAGGATCAAGTCCTTCCTCAAGCGCCTCAATTAGACCGTCTTCTTCCATCTGCTTGTTGACGGAGACGGAGCGCCCAAGCTGTTCAGGTTGGGCATCATTCATTTCCTATACTGATAATCTTCCAGGGCTGACCAAAAGTCTCCGCCAACCTTCTCCCAATCTCCAGCTAAACCTCTACCTTTATAAGCGGGGGCAGACACCGGAGGCATTACCATGTGGGCCTGTGCGCTAATCCCTCGCAAAAAACCTCTCTTCAAACTAGATGAAGCTGCGTCAACCACCAACCGTCCATCAGAAACAGATGTCTTCAGACGTTCTCGCCCGGCCCGTCTAATCTTATCCTTTGTCTGTGATTTCATTAGGTGTCTCACACTGTCTAGCGGGTGATGCCCGTAATTTATCCGATGAACATATACATCCACAGCTAACACTGCAAGACCCAGTGGTTTTCTTGCAGTTCAGATTCGCTGTAATTGTCAAGTGTTTATATTAAGACGTTGTTAAACTTGCTGCTCGTCGGCGGTAATCGCCCTACACCCCCTATCCCCCCTCCATCCGGTCCAGCTTCGCCTCAATGCGCGCCAGCGCCTCCAGCACATGACGCAGTTTTTCCTCCTGGCGCACCAGCCGCTCAGCCATGTCGGCCTGCACCGCCATCACGCCTTCCAGCCGCGACACCCGCTCGCTTATACTGCCCGCCCAGATCAGCGCCGTGCCGATCTGTACCCCCAGCAGCACAAACAGCATCAACGGCACCCGGCGGTCAATGCCCCAGCCGGACTTTCCCAAACCCTCAATCGCGCTCATATCGCCACCCATGTTTATGATTTGTTCTTAAAATCGGAAAGCCTGTCCCCATCCGCCACCGGCGCATATCCGGTGGCCGCGCGCTTTTCATTGATGGTCAGAAAATCCGCCGCGCGCACCCGCTCCCACAATCCATCACGGTCGACCGACAGCGCCTCAATCTGATCCGCATCATACCACAGCCGCAGCCCCGCCCCGAAGCGCGGCCCCAACCACTGGTTCAGCGCGGCGCACGCCTTGCCCACCAGCGGCAAAATCGTCTGCCGGTGAAACGCCAGATTGGCTTCCTTGTAATTGGCGTAGGTATTGTCCCCCTGAATGCCCAGCAACATCGGCGGCACCCCGAACGCCAGCGCAATTTCGCGCGCCGCCACATGTTTGGACTGAATGAAATCCATATCTTTCGGGTTAAATGACATTTCCTTCCAGTCCAGCCCGCCCTCCAATAACAAAGGCCGTCCCGCATTGGACGCGCCCTGATAATTGTCCGACAATTCCTGTTTCAGCCGCGTCACCTGGTCCTGGCTCAGATTCGCACTTCCATCCGTACCATGATAAATCAGCGCGCCCGATGGACGCGCGCCATTATCCAGCAGCGCCTTGTTCCACCCCGCCGCCGCATTGTGCAGATCAATGCCCAGCGCCGCCGCCTCAATTGGCGAAAATCCATAATGATCATTGCCGGGATGAAACAGCTTCATGTGCAAGATCGGCAGCCGCCCGCGCAAAGCATCCATTTCAAAGCGCACCGGCTTTCCGCCTGCGGAATATTCATAAGCCGCAGGCCATCCCCGCGCGCCCGGCACGACCTTCATCCGGTCCGGGCGCAGCACATATAATTCACGCACCGCCCCGCGCAGTTCCGCCGCCTCAAGATAGGCGTTGCCGGCAATCTGCAAAAATCCGAACCAGGCTTCCCTTAATTCAGCGCCGCTCTGCAACGGGTTGGGCCGCGCCAGAAGTTCCAATAATGGATGCGTGTCCAGCTCCCGCTCCCGCCTGCCTGCGCCTTCATACAGAACCCACGGCACAGCGGCGGCCGTTTCGCTGATCATCCGTACACAGCGATAGGCAATCGCATTGCGCGCAAAGCCCTCATGCGCCAGATCGCCATAATGGCGCGGCGTCCAAACGGGCGCCCCCTGGTTATGCAGCGCAATCAGGGATCCCGCAACGCTTTGCTTGGTCGCCACCTCGGATCGAAAACCTAGCCGCCGCAAAATGCTGAATGTGTCCCTCACGCTGGTTCCTTTCTTTAATTATAATCGCTGCACACGCGGTTCACCCGCTTCTCCGGTCAGCATTAAATCGCTCAATGCCCAGACCAGCGCATCCACCCGGTCCGGGCTCCATCCCGCAACGCTGCGGTTAAAGCCCCGGGTAAATTCCGCCATCTCATCTTCCAGTGCCGGCAATGCCCCCACATGATGCACCCGGCTTTGTTCATACAGCGCCGATACCGGCTCGGCGCGCGCGGCCTTGCCTCGGCTGGCGCGCACACATCGCACGGGTGCGTTCGCATCCACCTGACGGATCACCGCCTCCACCATGTCGCCGCCCTGATTGACCTCGGCCACCAGACGGTCCGCCTGAAAATCCCGGTAGGCCGCAATCGCGCGGCTGGCCCAGATATGCGGAGATACGCCTTGTACGGAATAATCCGCCAGCACATAACCATGCCCATCCACGCCCAGCCCAGCCACAATAATCCCGCAAGTGTCACTATTCACCGTACTTGTTGCGGGCGGATCAACCGCCACCACGATGCGCGCCATATCCGCCGCCGCGCTAACCCGGCAGGCGTCGATCTGCCCGCGGTTCCACAGCGCATCCGGATTATCCTCCAGCAGTTCCGCCATTAATTCCTGACGGCCCAGCCGTGTGCCTTCATACTGCGCGGTAATGCGTTCAAAAAACTGCGGCGCCAGATTGGCCGCATTGGCGTAACTCGTCGCGCGCGACACCACCGTATTGGCGTCCGCCAGCAGATCGCGCAACAGGCGTACCGGGCGCGGGGTCGTGGTGATCACCTGGCGCGGATCGGCCCCCAGCCGCAATCCGAATTGCAGCATGTCCCAGGTTTCGCGCCTATGGCGCCATTTGCTCAGTTCATCCGCCCACGCCCCATCAAATTGCGGGCCGCGCAACCCATCCGGGTCTTCGGCTGAAAACAGTTGCGCCTGCGCCCCATTGGGCCAGATCACACGCCGTTTCGTGGCTTCATATTTTGGCCGCGCCCAGGGCGGCGAAATGGCCAGAATGCCGCTTTCGCCTTCCACCATCACATCGCGCGCCGCACTGATGGTTTCCCCGATCAGCGCAATGCGTGACCGCTGCCCGCGCCCCAGCGGCGTCTTGCCCGCAACAGAGGCCCGCACCCATTCTGCCCCGGCGCGGGTTTTGCCCGCACCCCGGCCGCCCAGCAACAACCAGCTCACCCATTTGCCATCCGGCGGCAATTGATCCTCGCGCGCCCAGAACGGCCACTGCCAATTGATCTGTCTACGGACATCCGAAGAAAGCGCGTCAAGAATGTCATCCCTCTGCTTTTGCGGCAGCGAGGCGAGCCAGACGGCATTGTACTTCATCCCAGCCATCCTCCGCCCCCGCCATATTTTCCATCTGTCCCTTGTTTTCTGTCATCTGCCTGCTGACCGTGGCTTCACGCTCCAGCACCGTCAATTTTTCCAGCGCCCGCGCCAGAGATGTCAGAATATCCGCCGCGCCTTTTTTGTCCGTGGCGCTCATGCCTGGCTTCTCGGAAAAATCCAGATGCTGCTCCAGCTCATCCGCCAGCCGGTTGACAATCCCCATCATCCGCCCCAGCGCACGGCTGGCATTGATATTTTCAGGCGGCTTCACGCGGCGTTTGTGTGCCCGTCTGACAATTGCAGGTCGCACCGGCTGATTGACCGATTCCGCCGCAGCAATGGGGCCTGGCCGCGCCCAGCCTTCGCGCTTCGCCTTCGCATAAATTGTGATCGGCGCCAGCCCATACTTGCGCGCCAGCTCCGCCACCGCAATCTCGCTCGCATGATAATCGCGCGCCACCGCCTCCCATTCTATTTGCCGCTTTGTCATTTTTACTCCCTTGAAGGAAATTCATCTTAACGGACCATATCCGCAAAAATGCGCCTCACTCGCGCGGGCGCTTTTTTGTCAGTTTTTTGACTTTTACGTATATCTTCTATATAGTCTTTTTGCAGGTTGCCGGTGGGCTGCGGCCTTATCCCGGCATTTGGGCGCAGCGGCTCGCGCGGGGGACCGCGGGCTCATCCCCCTTGGCGCTAATCTCCCTCGTAAATGCGCAAGCCCGTGCGCGGGCGCTTCTCTATCAGTTCTGGCCAGCGCCTTTCCGGTTTAAGATGAAGCGCCACTTACATCGTCATCGCGAGCCGCGAAGCCGCGTGGCTGTCATTGCGAGGCGCGGAACGCGCCGCGGCAATCCAGAAGCCGGGAAATACTGTCATGCTGAGTGAAGCGAAGCATCTCCCGCCCCGAATACCACCGGGGGAGATTCTTCACTTCGCTCAGAATGACACGATGTGGCTCCTGGATTGCTTCGCTGCGCTCGCAAAGACACGATAAAAGGATATGATTCAATCAAATCAGGAAAGGCCCTAATAACCTGGATGCCCGCGTGATCCATCCGCTTCATCCGCTGGACGCAATTTCGACCATGGAGAAGTTTATATCCTATACCGTTACGATTTGCAAGAACTATTTTGCGCATTATGTAAATTATTTTTGCAGGCTTTGATTTCGGGTTCAGATTGCACGCTCCTGGCCTGCTTTTTTGGCATTCCCGTTGCCTGGCTGATGCCGTAATGCACCGCCAGCCGGTCCAGCGCGATGCCCAGCACCACCTTGCCAGAACGTGCGGGCCACCCCAGTTGCTTCTCGGCCTCGGCCAGTCCATTGAGATGACAGCATATTTGCAACAGCACACCCCCCAGATTAGGTCCAACCGAATCAAACGCCGCCCAAAGCCGCTGCTTGGCGGCGATCATGGTGTCATTCATATTGGACTGACCACCACCGTTTCGTCCGGCGTCGCTGACCGGCATGCCCCACATGGCTGTCACCCGGGGGTCCAGATTGGCCAGCGTAAAATCGCAACGCATGCGCTCGCCCGCCGCAAATTGCTCCTGATTTATCAATGGTTTGCCGCTTCTATCCTTATGGCTGGCCAGCCAGCCCAGCGGGCTTTCTCCATTGTTCACGCGCACCACAATGGTGTCGCCATTGGCGGCCCGCGCCTCGCGCAGATCAAGCGCCTGATGCTGACTGCGAAACGGCGAATCCGCCGCCGACGCCCGGCGCAGCCGCGCGCGCCCCAGCCGGGATATTACCCACGCCTCCGGCCTGCCGGGCGCCTCTGCAATCAATTCTGTGCGCATCAGCAGCGCAAACACATCCGGCGCCACGCGCTGCACAGGCCGGGCAAAATGATTGCGCGCCACAAACACCGCAAGCCCCCCTTCAGCCGTCACATCCCCATAGGCGCCTGGCTCCCCCAGCCGCAAAAGAACCTTGTCCATCTCCGCGTTTCTCCCGTCTTTATTGCCATTCACCGCTTTTTTCCCTTGTTAATTGTAGGATTAAATACCTGTTATAGGATAAAACACTGAATGACAAACATAATTGATTTCATATTAGGAAAATTATATATTGTATAAATCTCTTTATACGTACATATGACGAATCGGAAAAATCCTCCCATGCACAATAAAATCCGGCATTTCCGCAAACAGCGCGGCTTTACCCTGGCGGCGCTTGGCGCCGCCATCGGCCTCACGCCGCAATCCGTGTCGCGCATTGAAAATGAAAAAATGCGCCTGTCCACGGACTGGATGGAACGCATCGCGGCGGCATTGAATGTCAGTCCGGTGGATCTGATTGAAACCGGGGCGCAAGGCGGGGCTGAACTGATCGGCGAGATTGACGCCGATGGCGCCTGCGCTGCCCATGCGCCGCAACCCTTCCGCATGGCGCTGCCAGGCCCCGGTAGCCGCGTGGTCCGGCTGGCGCAATCCTGCGGCCCGTATCATGCGGGGGAATATCTGATCTGCGCGCGCCTGGCGCAATCGCAATATGAAACGGCGCATGGGCGCGATTGTCTGGTGGAACTGCCCGATGGCGGCCGGTATTTATGCCGCGTCATCACACACGCCGCCAAACCGCAAAAGGGCAAAAACTTCACCCTTGCCGGTCTTGAGTCTGGAAGCTGGGTATTACAGAATCAGACCGTCGCCTGGATCGCGCCCGTACAGATGCGCATGCAATTCACCGGATAATTATCCGTAGACAGACTAAAGATACCAGTCATATTCCTGCGGCGATATCACCTGCAAAAACTTTTCCAGCTCGCGGCGCTTGGCGTCCACATACACCGCCGTATAATTACCCGGAAAATAGTCCGGAAGAATTTTTCCTGCCGCCATGACCTCCAGCCCCGCCCAGAAATTTTGCGGCAGGTCGGGCGCAACCTGTGCGCCCGCATTGCCTTCAACCGGCGGCCCCGGATCAGCCTGTGTAGCCAGGCCGTGATGCATGCCCGTCAGAACCGCCGCAAGCACAAGATAGGGATTGGCCTCCGCCCCCGCGACACGATGTTCCAGCCGGCGCGCATCGCCAGGCCCCGGCGGCACACGCACCGAAACCGAGCGGTTATTATATCCCCAGCAACTTGACAGCGGCACAAACATATTATGCGCAAACCGGCGAAAGGCGCTCAGACTGGGCGCAAAAATCGCCATGCTCTGCGCCATCGCCTGGCGCACGCCGCCAATGGCGTGCAGCAGGACGTCGCTGCCCTTCGCGCCATTGCCATCAAAAATATTGCGGCCCGAAGCATCCAGAACACTGACATGCACATGCAATCCGCTACCCGCTTTATCCGCATAGGGCTTGGACATAAAACTGGCTTCCATGCCGCGCGCCTGTGCGGCGGCTTTTACCAGACGCCGCAACAGCGCCGCATCGTCACCCGCGCGCAGGGCGTCTGCGCGATGTTCCAGATTTATTTCGAACTGTCCGGGACCAAATTCGGAACTGGCCATGGTCGCAGGCACGCCCTGTTGCGCGCTCCAGTTTTGCAGATCGCCCAGAAAGTCCTGATAATAATCCAGATCTTCCAGCGAATAGACCTGCTCGCTGCTATTGCGCCGCGCCAGTCCGGGAATAAGCGGCGGCTGCGGCGCGCCGCCGGCAAGGCGCACCGCATCAATCAGATAAAATTCCAGCTCGCACGCCACCACCGGCGTCAGGCCCAGCGCCGTAAAGCGTTCCAGCACCGCCGCCAGCACATTGCGCGGATCATAACAGATCGCATCCCGCGCGGGCTCATGCAGGCGCATCAGCACCTGCCCCAGACCCGCCCCGGCCCAGGGTGCCGGCGCCAGTGTCCCTGCAACCGGAAACCCGGTCCCATCGGGATCGCCATCGCCAAAGCCGCGCCCCATCACGTCAAGCTGATCGCCTGTCACATCCAGCAGATAGATGCTGGCAGGCAGGTTCATGCCCTGGCGATACAACCCCTCCAGTTCATCAATGGGAAGCCGCTTGCCCCGCGCCATGCCGCACATATCAATAAAGATCGCATCCACATGGCGAATATCAGGATGGCGTTGGAGGAATTCCGCAACTTCGCGTGAACCCTGCGCCGCCGCGCCGTTGCCGGAATTGGCCGACGCATTGGTCAGTTTGGACATACATCACCAGAACAGCATTCATTTGCCGTTAGCCCTAGTCATACAGGCGTTAATGGAACATTTGCAACCGGCTTTTATGGAAAAAGCAGACAAACAGGGCTAAGCCATAACCCCGCCCATCTTGCAGATCAGCGCCCAGGACGGCGCATCGACAGGCGTCACGGACAGGCGCGACTGGCGCACCAGCGCCATCTCCTGCAAGCGTGGTTCCGCCTTGATCTGCGCCAGGCTCACGGGTTGCGGCAGCGGTTTCACCGCGCGTACCGTAACCAGGCCAAAGCGCCCGGTTGGATCGGTTGGGTCCGGGTGATGTTCGCGGATCACCTCGACAATGCCGACAATGCTTTTTTCGTTCACCGAATGATAAAAAAACCCAAGATCGCCCTTGCGCATGGCCTTCATATTATTATTGGCCTGATAGTTGCGCACGCCGTTCCACGGCTCGCCTTTGGCGCCGCGCGCAACCTGTTGCGCCCACGACCAGGCGCCAGGTTCTGATTTGAACAGCCAATAGGCCATTATTTCGCGGGCGTGGGGTTGCCAACGCTCCAGCGGAACGGACGGATCTCGATGCTGCCGAACAGCCCCGCCCTGGTATATGGATCACCGTCTGACCAGGCCTGCGCCTGCGCCTGCGTGTCGAGTTCCAGCACCAGCACACTACCGGCCATGCTTTCATTATCGTCGCCCAGAATGGGGCCGCCGATGCGCACGCAGGCAGAATTCTTCACATAGTCAAGATGCGCCTGCCGGTTGGCCAGCCGCAGTTCCAGACTGTTGGGTTTGTCCTTGCAATAAAGTATGAAGTGCATCGTGCTTCTCCCTGTCCGGTTGTTTATGATTCTTCGCGGGTAAACGGTCGCGAAAGCAGTTCCGTGATAGCATGACCTATGTCTGCACCGGCGTTCAATATTGCATCCACCGTTGCACAGATCGGCATATCCGCCCGTGTAATTCTGGCAAGCCGTACCGCGCCACCGGCCGTGCTCGCGCCTTCAAACACACCGCGCGATTTGGCAATGATACTGGCAAGGGTTTCGCCCTTCCCCAGCCGCAAGCCCAGATTGAAATTACGCGACTGATGGCTATTGCAGGTAAGCGCCAGATCACCTATCCCCGCCAATCCCATCATGGTCTGCGCCTGACCGCCCAGCAATACCGTCAGCCGCGTCATTTCGGCCAGCCCGCGCGTCATCAGCGCAGCGCGCGCGCTTTCGCCAAGGCCCCGGCCCTCGGTAATGCCGCAGGCGATAGCAATCACATTTTTTAGCGCCCCGCCCACTTCCACGCCAATAACATCCGGCGAAAGATAAGGCCGGAAACTTTGCGTGCCTATGGCCTGCACCAATGCCGTGCCGACGCCACCATCCGCACAGGCCAATGTCACCGCCGTAGGCAGCCCGTTTGCAATATCCGCAGCGAAACTGGGCCCCGAAAGAACCGCCACAGGATGACCCGGGGTAATTTCTCCCGCCACCTGATGCATCAGCATATTTGTGCCGTTCTCAATTCCCTTGGCGCATATCAGCAGCGGCGCGCCCGGGCGCAGATGCGGGGTCAGCAACACCAGCACGTCGCGCATGAACTGCGCGGGAACCGCCAGCAGAATTGCGTCCGCATCCCCCGCCAGCGCTAAATCCGCCGTGGCAAGAATGGTTTCAGGTAACGCTACGCCCGGTAAGTAGGCCGGATTCCTGTGCCCCTTGTTGATCGCCACCAATATTCCGGGATCGCGCACCCACAGACGGACCTGACGTCCGGCGCGGGCCGCCACACAGGCCATCGCCGTGCCAAACCCTCCGCCGCCTATTACTGAAAGCTGGTTCATTGGACTCATTGTACCGGTATTTTGTGGCAATATGACATCTGCATGACCATATGGATAAATAATTTATTGATTATTCAGTCTTTACGATTATGATCGGGATCGGAGGAAACGTGTCAATGATAATGCCCGTAGAAACGGACATACGCACGAAAATTATCGGTGCGGCCTATAATCTTGTAGCGCGGTATGGCTATGGCAAGACCACCATGGCCGATCTGGCCAAGGCGTGTGGCATGTCGCCGGGTAATCTGTATCGCTATTTTCCGGGAAAACTGGACATTGCCGAACAGCTTGCCCAACGCGCCTTTGATGAAGAACTGGTGGCTTTGCGTGAGGTGGTGCGCAAACCCGGCCTGAGCGTGACAGAGCGGTTGAAGGTTTTTTTCTGCACCCAGCTTCGGGTTACCCATGCCAAACTAAGTGAAGATTCGAAAATCTTTGAAATTGCAGAAATCATCAAGCGGGAACGGCCGGACCTGTCCAACCAGAATCTGGCCCGAATTCGGGCGCTATTGGTGGAAATCCTGTCCGCTGGCAACGCATCCGGTGAATTTGACATTCCCGATGTGGTAAGCGCCGCTGAAATGATTCAATGCGCAACGATGAAATATCATTACCCGCAATTATTCTCCAAATTGCCCCTGGCCGATCTGGAGCGCGAGTTGCGCGGGGTTATCAGTTTGATTTTACAGGGTATTTCTGGATCTAAAGCATCCCCGGCGGCAACAAAAGCCGCCGTTCGCTGATAATTTTTCAGTCCACCTTCCCGTCTGACGAAATATTTTTCATTTTATTCAGAAAAAATAATATGCCACGGCATATTTGCAACAGTGCGCGCCGCGGTACAGATCGCGTAAAAATAACACTTTTAAATCAATACCTTAAACGGACACCCGTGACAGCTTTTCGCCACCCTTGACTGGCGACATCCCGGAGCGCAGAAAAAAGCCATCCTGTAATAAATATTTTTCATTTTATTCATTGTTTTTTATAACCCCTGCGCTATATAGAACTCATGGCAGCAAATGCTGCAGCGCTTACCGGCAAAATACCGCAGCGCACAATTGAAAAACCTGCCGATGGAGGGCGACATGAACAACGCATTATCACACCTGAACGCGAATGAGATATTCGGCAAACTGTTTGGTTTTGGCATTTCTCTCTACGCGATTGCGCTGCTGGCGCAGGTGCTACAGGGCTACAGCCTGGTGTAAGACCGGGAGAATTTGCGGCAACGCAACATAGAGGATAAAGAAAATGAAACACACCATCATTCAGAAGCGGTTCGAAGAACTGGCGGTTATCGCAGGTCGCGCGGCCTTGGTGGTTTATGCCATCACCGCACTGCTGCAGGGCGCAGGCGGGGTCGTGGCCTAACACCTGACAAGGGCCACCCCCAATATGATGAAGGAGCATGTCATGGCTCAGAGGAAGACAGATTTGAGTGCGCTGGCCCGCGCGGCATTGCCGACATTATTGGGCGGACTGTTATGGAGTTATCTGGCGGCCGCCATGTTGTACGGCGCCATTCAGGCTTAATCGCCTAAACGCTTACCTTCGTGCCTCCCCCTCCCCCCTCGGGACCGAAGGATACTGTAACGCCGGAGTGTATATCGCTCCGGCGTTTTTTTTGCGCACGCCCGGGCCCGGGCAGTGAGCTGCCCGCTGCGGTTACTTGATCGCAATGGGGTTCACCGGCGATCCGACGCCGCCACTGACGCGCAGCGGTTGGGCAACCAGCAGAAATGTGTAGACGCCATCCGCCGCGCAGTCTGCGCCCAGGGCTTCCAGATCCCAGATTTCGCCAAGCATCATGCCCATGTCGCGCAGCGTCAACATGTGAAACACCAGGAATGCGTCCTCAAATTCCGAGGCGACGCATTCCACCGCAATATTGTCGCTGGCCACCGCCGCAGCCCGCTTGTTATGCAGCCATTCGGCGCAGCGCCAGCTAAGGCCCGGCGAGCCGTGCAGCCAGGCCTCGCCATTGCGGGTCTCCAGAAAATTCAGCCGCCAGCCGGTGCGCAGAACGACAATATCGCCTTCCTCGATGGTGACCTTCTGGTCCCTGGCGACATCGTCCAGTTCCTCGGGCGAGATGACCGTTCCGGCCGCCAGATATTGCACCTTGCGATGGCGCGCCACGTCCAACAGCACGGCGCGCGAGACAATCTGACCCTTTCCCGCCACCTGGTCGATGCTGTCTTTTGACGCGCCAAAACTGGTAATTGAGGACGCCGGATAGCCATTGTATAGCTGCCCGTCATAATAGACATGCGACAGCGCATCCCACTGGGTGCCCGATTGCAGCGGCATGATGATATAGTCATCGGTAAAACGCATCGGCCCCTTCCACCATTCGGCGATCATCGCTTCCGTGCCGCCGCCCCAGCCTTCAAGATGGCGCGCGACCTGGTCGTCTCCGCCATCCAGGGACATGATGTGAATGGGATTGCGCCGGAAACCGTGCGCGCCCTGCGGGCCATAGGCGTCCACCGGAATGCTGAGCGGAAATATTTTTCCCTGTTTCGCCGTCGCCGCAGCCGCAGCGATTTTCGCCGGGGTGATATAATTCAGGGTGCCCAATTGATCATCTGGCCCCCATTTTCCCCAATTGCTGATCTTTTTCGCGACATCGCGCCATTCAGAAGACATTGTATGTTTCTCCCTTCTTTTCCTGGTTTGATGAAGCAGCGCGGTCTAGCCAGCCAGACCGTTTTTGATAAAGGCCGTGACCAGACGGTTAAATGTGGCCATGCGTTCGATCTGAACCCAGTGGCCGCAATCGCCCAGATGCACCGCGTCCGCGCGCCTTAGCAGCGTATTCAGCCGGATGGAAACATCAAGCGGTATGACCTGTTCTTCCTTACCATGCAGCAGCAATACTTCATGCGGTAGCGCCGCAATCCTTGCAGGATCACTTGCCAGCATTTCAATGTGCTTCTGGCGTGGCGTTTCACCAAACAGGGCGGAATAGGCTTCAAACACCCCCGGCCGGATGCTGGCCTCATAGCGCGATTTGATCAAATCATCGGTAAGGCGCGACTGGTCATTGGCCAGATACTGCACCGAACGTTTCATGTTTTCGAACGAGGGCGTGTAGCCCCAGACATAATCCAGCCCTTCGGTGATAGGGAATGCAAGGCCCGCCGCGCCCATCAGTACCGCACGGTCCACCCTGTCAGGATGCGCAATCATAAAGGCCAGCGTCAATGCGCCGCCAAACGAATTGCCAACGAAGGAAACTTTATCCAGCTTCAGCGCATCCAGAAAGCCTGCCAGATGCCGCACCCATACGCCAACATCGCGGATCGGCTGCTTCGGCCATTCGGTGAAACCAAAGCCCAGCATGTCCGGCGCCAGCACACGAAAGCTTTCGCCCAGCACCGGCATGTTCAGCCGCCAGTTTGCATAGGCCGAAACACCGGGACCAGAACCATGGATCAGCACCAGCGGCGCACCCGATCCAACGTCATGATAATTCGTCCTGACGCCATTGGCGACGATGCTGTTTGCGATTTCGGGCTGCGTGTCGGCGCTCATTTCATTTCCTCGATAAAGCCTGCGCCCGCTGACATGGATCCGGCCATGCGCATGGCGTTCAGAATCATTTTATGATCGGCAATGCCCTTGCCGGCAATGTCAAAGGCGGTGCCGTGGGCGACCGTCATGCTGAGATAGGGGGGCCCGACAATGACCGCGCAATTGCCGGAAAAACCCCAGGTCTTGATGGCGATATGGCCCTGATCGTGATACATGGCCAGCACCGCGTCATATTTGTCTTCGATGCAGTGCCGGAACACGGCGTCCGGGCTTAACGGCCCTTCGACATTAATGCCCTTGTCGCGCGCACGCATGACGCCGGGGGTCAGGGATTCAATGTCCTCCTTGCCCTGGGCATGCGGGTTAAGCCCCGCCACGCCAATGCGCGGATTGGGCATGCCCCATCTGGTGAAGGTGTCATGCAGGGTTTGCAGCGCCGATAGGGTGAGATCTTCCGAGATCGTGTCGCAAACCTTGCGCAGGGGCATATGATCGGTCAGGTGCATCACCCGCAACGGGCCGGACAGCAGCAGCAGATAGCTTTCGCCTGGTGTGACCGGCTTGATCACATCCAGTGCCTTCGCCATTTTCAGCGATCCCGAACTGACCGGCGCGAATACGGTTGCGGCCACTTCGCCACTGCGCGCCATCTGTTCGGCCCGTTTCAGCCACGCTGCATTGGCGCGCCCGCCTGCCTCACTGTCCCTGCCGATCTGAAAGTCTGCGGGATCAAGCGCACCATCATCCAGTATGTCGATCACTTCGGGATTATCGCTCAGCCCATCCAGGCCATTGACGACTCGCACCGTGGCGCGCACTTTGGCGATTTCCACCCCCTTGCGCATGGCGTGGGCGCTGCCGATCAGCACCGGGCGCGACAATTTGTGCGCCTCGCCCGTAACCCAGGCCCTGGCGACAATTTCCGGGCCGATGCCCGCCGGATCGCCGATCGATGTCGCCACAATAGGGCGTGGTTTTGCGGTACTGGACATCTATTCTCTCCGTTGGTTGGATAAACTGCTCCGTCTCCGGATCAATTATCAGATCATGTAAAAATCAAGAACCGTATTGGCGGTGTCGTTCAGCACATAGGCCGTACGCCGCGTGATACGCCAGCTATCACCATTCTGCGCCAGCTCATATTCCGCCCAGCCGTAATAGGTGATCGTTGTATCTTCCTTATATGAATTCACCGTCCAGTTGGTTCGCGCATATATGTGATCGGCGCGCGCCTCAACCTGCAACAGTTGCGATATGTGCGAGGTGCGCGCGGGCGCATTTGATGCAGATGCAGAACGCCCGGTGCGGATACGGAATACGCGGTCTTCAAGCCCGCCGCGATTGGCATAATATATCAGCGATATTTCGCGCTGGGGATCCACGGTTGGCTTGCCATCATCATCCCAGGCCGGCACCCAGTAAACGGCGTCCTGCGCATACAGGTCAAGCCATGCGTCCCAGTTTTTGGTGTCGAGATACAGCGCCTCCAGCCCCAGGAACCTGCTGACAGAAGACCATTGATCTGCGTGCATATGATCTGCGTGCATATGATCTGCGCGCATACTCATTGGAGCATGGTGCCGGGCATATCCGATTTCCTCCCTGATGGGCCTTATGAGCGGCCCTTGCCATTTGCAAAGATTAACAGGGCCTGACCAGCAGGCACAACAGGTTTTGCACGGCGCGGCAAAAATATGCTTCCGGTAAATCAGTGCAGGCGCCGCCTGATTTTCTGCGCGATTGAATAATAATGCGGTAAAATGCGATGCGATTCACGGCTTGCACAGCAACGCGCCAATGGGGGGAAATATATTGCCCGCAACCGACCGCCCTGGCGGCCTCAAGGTTTATATACAGCCACGCGTTGCTGCGATGTTGTTGCTTGGATTTGCCTCCGGCCTGCCGCTGGCGCTAACGGGCGCAACGTTGCAGGTGTGGATGAAGGATGCGGGGGTGTCGCTGTCCGCCATCGGGCTGTATTCGCTGGTGGGCATTCCCTATGTGCTGAAATTTCTGTGGGCGCCGCTGGTGGATGCGCTGCCCGTTCCGTTTCTCACGCGCCGTCTGGGGCGGCGGCGCGGCTGGCTGATTGCGTCGCAGGCGGGATTGATGGCCGCGGTTATCGCCATGGGGCAGGCGGACCCGCTGAAATTTCCGCTGGTGCTGGCGGGGCTTGCGCTGCTGGTGGCGTTTTTTTCGGCGACCCAGGATATTGTCATTGACGCCTTCCGGGTTGAAAGCCTGGAGGTGGATGCGCAGGCGGCGGGCATGGCGAATTTTGTGGCCGCATACCGGATTGCGCTGCTGGTTTCAACCGCGGGCGCAATCGAGATATACGCCCTGCTGGGCAGCATTGGCATTTCCGGCCCTTCGGGCTGGGCCGTGGTGTATATCGCACTTGCCATGCTGCTGCTGGCGGGCATGGCGGCGGTGCTGATGTCAAAAGAACCTGATGGGCCTGTTGTGTCCGGCATCGGCATTGCAACCCTGTTGCAGACCGCACTTCGTCCGTTTACGGAATTTTCCCGGCGCGAGGGATGGATTGCGATTCTGGTATTTGTGCTGCTGTTCAAACTGGGCGATGCGGCGGCAGGCGTTATGACCGCGCCGTTCGTGCTGGATCTGGGCTTTGAGATGACAACCTATGGCCGTGTGGTGAAGGGCATTGGCCTGATTGCCGTGCTGGCGGGCGGGTTTGCTGGCGGAATGGCCGCGCGCAGCATGGGAACCGTCGCGGCATTATGGATTGGCGGCGTCACCCAGATGGCGTCGAACGCGATGTTCATATGGCTGGCCCATACCGGCGCGGACCTCAATCTGCTGATCGCCACTATCGGGATTGAAAATTTCACCGGTGGTTTTGGAACGGTTGTGTTTGTGGCGTATCTGGGGGCGTTATGCCAGGAGCGCGCCTATACGGCCACGCAATTTGCGCTGCTTACATCGCTGGCCGCCGTCGGACGAACAGTGCTATCATCGGTTACGGGTTATGTGGTGGAGGCAGTGGGGTGGCCGGGTTTTTTCATGCTGAGCACGCTGGCTGCGGTTCCCGGACTGATGTTTTTGTGGTGGCTGATGCGAGACCAGTTAACGGAAGGCGAAAATGGCCGGACCGGAACGTGAGGAATCACGGCAATTACTGAAACACTGGAAGCGCTTTCGCGGTGATAAGCAGCTGCCCAGTCGCGATGATATTCGTTTTGAAGAATTGGCCGCCTTTGCGCCCAATCTTTTCATACTTGATATTGAATCGGATACGCGCTTCATCCTGAAACAACTGGGCGCAAAGGTTGCTGAGCGCTTTGGCGGCGCTGATCTGACGGGGAAAAATTTTCTCGAACTGAATGATCCTGTTTTTTGCGAAAGAATGAAGGCGCGTGTACGCACGATATTTGAATTTGGCTATGCGGCATGCACGCATACGGGCGTTCCATCGGCGGACGGCCGTTACAAGCGCACGGAAAACCTGATGCTGCCCGTTGAAAACAATAGCGGGGGTTTCAGACAGATATTTGGCGCACTTTACTACACTGATGGCCCGGATGAAGCGTCGTTCCATGCCACAGGATTTGATCACATAAGAACGCTTGACGAAAGCTTCATCGATTTGGGCGGCGGTTACGCCGCCATTATCGACGCGAATGAAGTACCTGACAGTATTTTTCCAGGCAACCCTGACCGGGAAATTTAACCCCGCTTCACGCCCCCACCGCCACCAGCCGCACCGCCTGTTCAATGGCGCGCACGGCGTCCAGTTCGCGCGCCTCACCCGCGCCGCCAATCAGATGCACCGTCATTCCCGCCTTGCGCAAGCCCGCCTCCAGGTCGCGCAGCGGTTCCTGACCTGTGCAGGTAATGATCGTGTCCACCTCCAGAACCTGATCTTTGCCCGCCACGCGGTAATGCAGGCCGTGATCATCGACCTTCACATATTCCGCATCGCCAATCATGGTGACGCCGCGCATCATGATCTCGACAAAGGTGGCCCAGCCGCGCGTCTTGCTCAGGGTTGATCCGAATTTTCCATGCGGCTTGCGTTGCAGCATCCACACCTGCCTGTCGCAGGGCATGTGCATGCCTTTGGGCGACAGGCCCGCGACATTTTTGTACTCGCCATCAATGCCCCATTCTTCATTGAAGCGCGCAATGTCCGGCTTTGCCGGATCGCTGGCCCCGTGCGGGTGCATGATGAATTCGGCGACATCAAAACCGATGCCGCCCGCGCCCAGTATGGCCACCCGTTTACCGACGGGTTTGCGTCCCGCCAGCACGTCCAGATAGGACAGGACCTTGGGATGGCCAATGCCGGGAATTTCCGGCGTGCGCGGCGTGATGCCCGTGGCCAGAATAACCGCGTCATAGCCCTTGCCGGTTAAATCCTCAATGCGCGCGCGGCTGTTCAGCCGCACATCCACCTGATATTTGCGCAGCATTGCGCCGTAATAAGCAATGGTTTCGGCATAATCCTCCTTACCAGGAATAATTTTCGCCAGATTGAATTGCCCACCCAGTTCGGATGCCGCTTCAAACAGCGTAACCTTATGCCCCTGTTCGGCGGCCGTGGCGGCAAAGGCCAGCCCGCCCGGACCCGCGCCCACCACGGCATAATGTCTGGGCGTTTTGGCGGGGGTAATATTCAAATCCATCTCGCGGCAGGCGCGCGGATTGACCATGCAGGTGGTCAGCTTTCCGGTGAAGGCATTATCCAGGCAGCCCTGATTGCAGCCGATGCATATATTGATTTCATCCGCCTTGCCTGTCCGGGTCTTTTTCATGAAATCCGCATCCGCCAGTAGCGGGCGCGCCATGGAAATCATGTCGCTGACGCCATCGGCCAGTATGGCTTCGGCCTGTGCGGGATTATTCACCCGGTTGGAATAGACCAGCGGAATTGAAATATGCGGTTTGATGCGCTTCACTGCCCAGGTGAAAGCGCCACGCGGCACCATATGGGCGATGGTGGGAATGCGCGCCTCGTGCCAGCCTATGCCGGTATTGATAATGCTGGCCCCCGCCGCCTGCACCGCCTGCGCCAGTGCAATAATTTCCTCAAGCGAACTGCCGCCTTCGACTAGATCAAGCGCCGAGAGGCGATAGACAATGATAAAATCACTGCCCGCTTTCTGGCGCGCATTGCGCACCGCCTCTACCGCCATGCGGCGGCGATTTTCCGGTGTACCGCCAAATTCATCTGTGCGCTGATTAACGCGCGGGGCGGTGAACTGGGTCAGCAGATAGCCTTCCGATCCCATGATTTCCACGCCATCATAGCCGATCTGCCGGGCCAGCCGCGCCGCCGTGCCGAAATCCTCAATGGTTTGATAGCATTCCTCGGTGGTCATTTCGCGCGCCACAACCGGGTTGATGCGCGTCGGCACCGCCGATGCGGAAACGATATCCTTATGATGCGCATAACGCCCGCCATGCAGCAGTTGCAGCGCCACCTTGCCACCCTCGCGATGCACCGCATCGGTAATTTTGCGATGCCCGTCCAGATTTTGATCAGGCGCAATATAATCGGAATTGGGGGCCAGCCTTCCTGCCCGGTTCGGCCCATAACCGCCGGTGATGATCAGTCCCACTTCGCCGCGCGCCCGTTCGGCAAAGAACGCCGCCTGCCGGTCATAGCCATCCGGCATTTCCTCCAGCCCGGTATGCATGGAACCCATCAGCACACGGTTTTTCAAAGTGGTAAAGCCCAGATCAAGCGGGCGCAGCAGATGAGGATAAGCAGATGACATTGGGTGACTCCTGAAAATATCGATGATGGCATTCTGCCATGAAAGCACGCATTCCGCCAACCATGCGCTGCAACATATTATTTATGGCTGGCGCATATTAAAACATTGCGCGGCCTCAACCAGTGAGTGTAGCCTTCGGTTAACAAAAAAAGCATACAGCAAGGCTGGATACAGTCCTGTCACAGATATTTACCGCATGGCGATTGCGGATTGAGTGCCCTGAGACTATGCCATTTCAAGGGGAGACAGATGAACGCAGACTCCGCGTCCCATGCTTCTGTAAAAGGCAGTCGGCTGACGAACAGGGCGGCCGTTATTCTGGCGGCCGCCATCGCCACCGCCACATTTGTTGTCGATATCCTTACCCCGGCCGGGGTGGCACTAAGCGCCTTTCCCTATTTTATTGCGGTGGCCCTTTCCTCCAGGATGAACGCGCAGGCGGCGCCGGTTTACTGGTTAGCCATCTGCTCGGCGCTCCTGTTAGCTGGCATATATATCAAAGGCGCGGATATTTCGCCGATAATATTCCTGAACCGCGCGACAGTCATACTTCTGCTTGCTGTCACGGCGTTTCTGGCGTCACTGCGTCAAAGATCGGAGGCGCGCCTGCAGCAAAGCCATGAGACGCTGGAACAGGAGGTCGCCCGCCGGACGGAAGAACTGGCGCGCAGAAACAAGCAGTTGCGCACCAGCCTGCACGAACTGGAAAAAGCCAGATCTAGGGCCGAAATCTCCAATGTCGCCAAGACGCGCTTTCTGTCGCAGATGAGCCATGAACTTCGTACGCCATTGAATGCGATACTCGGTTTTTCCGATACAATGCGGCAGGAGGTTTTTGGCCCTATTGGCAATCCGGTCTACCGGCAATATTGCGACGATATTTATGATAGCGGCAACTATCTGTTCCAGATTCTCGAAGCCGTGCTGGAAGAGTCCCGGCTGGAACAGGCCGAATATGTCCTGCATGAAGAGGATGTGGATATCCCCGCGCTGATCAAGGAGGTTGTGCAGGAAGAGGCGGACAGGGCAATGGCCAGGCAGGTGGATATGCAACTGCAGATTCCACCGGGCTTGCCCAGGTTGCGCGCCGATCCTGCCGCAGTGTTGCGAATGCTGGCCAATCTGTTATCCAACGCCGTGAAGTTTTCGCCGGACAAGTCGGCAGTACGGGTGATAGCAGAAACTGGCCAAGAGGGGCTGCGCATTGAATTTCACGATCAGGGCCAGGGCATCCCTCCGGAAGACCGGGAGCTTGTCCTGCTGCCGTTTGAAACAGGACATGCCGCCGACACGGCCGGCAAGGGCGGCGCCGGGCTGGGTCTGTCAATCACGCTTGGGCTGGCCACGCTGCATGATGCAAAACTGGAGCTTAAGGCAGGCGACGGGTGCGGAACCATTGCAATTTTACAGTTTCCGCCAGAACGGACCATCGAGGCGCAACTGGCGCAGTGAGCCAGTCAGGCCCGTCCGGACATTACCACGCCACAGCGTCATTGCCCGCAGGTCGTGATTAAAGTAAGACTGACGCATGGATTTTAACGACACATCGAAAAAAACAAGGGCCGACCATGGATTTCAATGACACACCCGAAGAAGCCGCATTTCGCGCCACGGTTCGCGCCTGGCTCGAAGCAAACGCCAGCCGCCGGGTTGAGGGCGAAAACACGTCATCCATTCTGTCAATGGAAGGCGCGGACGCGGAAGTAATCGCGCGTTCCAAGGCATGGCAGAAGATAAAGGCGGCGCAAGGCTATGCGGCCATCAGTTGGCCAAAGGAATATGGCGGCATGGGCGGCACGCCGATGCAGAATGTGATTTATTCGCAGGAAGAAGCGCAGTTCGATGTTTCCAGCGATCTGTTCATTCTGGGCCTGGGTCTGGCGATGCCGACGCTGATGGTGCTGGGTTCACCCGCGCAAAAGGAACGCTTCATCAAACCCGCGCTGTATGGCGAGGAAATCTGGTGTCAGTTATTTTCCGAACCGGGCGCGGGTTCCGATCTGGCCGGTGTGCGCACGCGCGCCGAAAAAGACGGTGATGAATGGGTGGTGAACGGACAGAAAATCTGGACGACGCTTGGCCATATTGCCGACTGGGGCATTCTGGTTGCGCGCACCGACCCGAACAAGCCCAAGCATAAGGGGCTGAGCTTCTTCCTGCTGGATATGAAAACGCCGGGCATTACCGTCAAGCAGATCAAACAGATTTCCGGCGCCAGCAGCTTCAATGAAATCTTCTTTGAAAATGTCCGCATCCCCGACGCCAATCGCGTGGGCAACGAAGGCGACGGCTGGAAAGCCGCACTTACCGTGCTGATGAACGAACGCGTGGTTGTCGGCAATTTGTCGGCGGGCCATGGCGTGGGCGAATTCCTGTCGCTGGCGCGCGACACGCAATTGGCGGACGGTCCGGCCATACGCAATAGTGCGGTGCGCGAAAAAATCGCCGACTGGTATATTCAGTCTGAAGGCCTGAAATATATTCACTATCGCACCCTGACCGCGATCAGCAAGGGGGTGACGCCGGGCGCGGAAAACGCCATCGCCAAGGCGGTCGGCGCGGTTTATGGTCAGGATCTGCCACATTTTGCGATGGAACTGATGGATATGGGCGGCATCATCCGCGACCCCGCGCTGTCGCCGCAGGAAGCGGGCTTTCAGGAAGCCTGGATCATGTCGCCCGCATTGCGCATTGGCGGCGGCACCGATGAAATTCTGCGCAACATCATCGCCGAACAGGTGCTTGGCCTGCCCGGCGATATCCGCGTGGACAAGGACATGGCGTTCAACGCATCGCCGGGAAATAAATAACGCTATCCCAGCAGTCTGGCGAGCACCCCATCAAGCAGCAGCCGTCCGCGCGGCGTGGTTTTGATGCGCTCGCCAGCGCGCAACAGCAGGCCCTCCTCGCATAGCTCGCGTATCGCGTCCGGTGACAGCGGCGCGCCCGCCAATGCGGCATAACGCCTGGTCGAAATTCCATCCAGCAGGCGCAGCCCCATCATCACCATTTCCACGGACTGATCACGGCCGCCCAGCGCATCGCAGGTTTCGCGCGCAGCAATCAACCAGCGCTCGGGCTTGCGAAAATTGGCGGTGGCGTAGGCCGCGCCGTTTTGATACAGCCGCCCATGCGCGCCGGGGCCGATGCCCGCATATTCGCCATAGCGCCAGTACACCAGATTATGCCGCGATTCGCTGCCTGGCCGCGCATGATTGGAAATTTCATAGGCGGGCAGGCCGTGCGTGCCGCATATGTCCTGGGTCAGCTCATACAGATCGGCGGCCATATCGCCCTGCATCGGCGTAAACTGGCCCCGTTTGACCGCCCCCTCAAAGCCGGTGCCGGGTTCAATGGTAAGTTGATACAGCGATAAATGATCCGCCGCCATGGCGATCGCGGCGCGCAATTCCGCTGCCCATTGCGTGGGGGTCTGGTTGGGGCGCGCATAGATCAGATCAAACGACATGCGCGCGAAATGTTTGCGCGCCAGATCCACGGCTTTGCAGGCCTCGTCCGCGCTGTGCCCGCGACCCAGAAATTTCAGATCGGCATCATTCAGCGCCTGTACGCCCAGTGATATGCGATTGACGCCCGCATGCGCAAAACCGGCCAGCTTTCCAGCTTCCACGCTGGTCGGATTGGCCTCCAGCGTGATTTCGGCATCTGCATCCATATCCCATCGCGTGGCGATCCGGTTGATGATGGCGCCAACTGTTGCGGGCGGCATTAAGGATGGCGTGCCGCCGCCAAAAAAAATGCTCCGTACCCGGCGTTTTCCGATTTCATTGGCGGTGGCGTCGATTTCCGCCAGCAATGCAGCGCGCCATTGTTGCTGATCGACGCTTTCGCGTACATGGCTGTTAAAATCGCAATAGGGGCATTTTGACAGGCAGAATGGCCAATGCACATAGACGGCAAAGCCGGGATCAGATTGTTCCGCGTGGGAATCAGCGTGGGAATCAGCGTGTGAAACAGGCATCGATCATCTGCCGGAAGGCATGTGCGCGGTGGCTGATGGCGTGCTTGGCGTCCGGGTCCATTTCGCCAAAGGTGATGTCATGGCCATCCGCCAGAAAAACTGGATCATAGCCAAAGCCTTTTTGGCCACGCGGCGGAAACACCAATTGTCCGTGCACCTCACCCTGGAAACTTTCACAATGCCCGTCCGGCCAGCATAGTGAAAGCGCGCACACGAAAAAAGCGCGCCGGTCTGTTCTGCCGCTACGTTCGAGTTCTGCTTGTACACGGCGCATGGCGAGAGAAAAATCCTTGCCCGGTCCGGCCCAACGCGCGGAATAAATGCCCGGCGCATTATCCAGCGCCACCACGCACAAACCGGAATCATCGGCAAGCGCCACCATGCCGCTGGCCATTGCGGCGGCGCGCGCTTTCAGTTCAGCATTTTCCACAAAGCTTAGACCCGTTTCTTCCGGTTCCGCCAGCCCCAGCGCGCCCGCATTCACCACCTCAATCTGAAATGGGCGCAACAGATCCGCAATTTCCCGCAGCTTACCCGCATTGTGGCTGGCCAGCACCAGCCGGGGTTCAAAACGGGCCGAGCGGTGCATGCCTACAACCCCGCGATCACGGCCTGCTGCATGGCCGTCAAATCCGCAATGCCTTTTTTCGCGAGCGCCAGCAGCGCGGTGAAATCTTTTTCGGAGAACGGTTTTTGTTCCGCCGTTCCCTGAATTTCGATAATGCCGCCCGCGCCGGTGATGACAAAGTTTGCGTCCACTTCGGCCTCGCTGTCTTCGGGATAATCCAGATCCAGCAGCGGTGTACCCTTGTAAATGCCGCATGAAACGGCGGCGACAGAATCCAGCAAGGGTATTTCCCTGATCATGCCGGATTTCTGCATCCATTTGAAACATTGCGTCAGCGCCACATAGCCGCCGGTGATAGCGGCGGTACGGGTGCCGCCATCGGCCTGGATCACATCGCAATCAACCACGATCTGGCGTTCGCCCATGCCCTCGAACTGCACCACGCCGCGCAATGCACGGCCGATCAGGCGCTGAATTTCCTGGGTGCGCCCGCCCTGTTTGCCCGCCGCCGCCTCGCGCCGCATGCGTTCATTGGTGGAACGCGGCAGCATGCCATATTCCGCCGTCACCCAGCCGCGTCCGCCGCCGCGCAAAAACGGCGGCACGCTCTGCTCCAGGGTCGCGGTGCACAGCACATGGGTGTCACCAAAGCGAACAAAACACGACCCTTCCGCCTGGCGCGAATAACCGGGTTCAAAACTGACCTTGCGCATAGCGTCTGGGGCACGACCGGAGGGGCGCATATGAAAATTCCTTATGATTGGGGTGAGGCATTTGTACGGTCTGTATAGACTAAAGCCCGGTTAGTTAGTACCGGCTTTTTCTGCCCGCCATGGTGCCCGCGATGCAATAGCCATGCACCTGCGCCCGCCCGTTTTGCGTTTCGTAGATAAGGTTCCTGAACATCGTCTTGTCTCTCTGCCGGATTTGCGTGAATTAAAGTATAGGGTGCATTTCGAATATACAGCCAAATTCCTGCTTGGCGCAGCCAGCGGCGCTGGTTACCATCGCACGGGAAAAGACAATAATGACGGGAGGATCCGCAAATGACTGAAGTGAACAGGGCGAATTGTTGGGGCGACGATGCGGAATATGATTATGAAAAAATCGTCGATGAGCTGAACCGCTATCTGCGGCTGAAGGCGACGCCCATCGGCATGAAGCGCTTCAAAACGGTTGCCGAGATGGAGGCCATTCCGCGCATCCGCCGCCCCGACCCGAAAGAAAAACTGGCCACCGACCAGATCGTCGGCCAGTGCCGCTGGATCGGCTACACGATTGGCATCACCATGAACAATCTGATGGGCGCGCAATGCGGCGCGGTCATCGGCCTGCATCCGCGCGACGAGGAATGGCTCAGCGGCGACCGCATGAATGGCGTGTGGTACGGAACACTCGAAGACAGCGCCGCGCATCAGGCGGCGATGAGCATGCCCGCCTATGGCGAATATCAGGCGATGGCGGTATCGCCGCTGACCTCGGGGCGGCTGGGCAATCCTGATATCTGCCTGATCTATGCGACGCCGGGGCAGATGATCACCTTCATCAATGGCCTGCAATATCTGGCCTATAAGAAGCTGAGCTTCTCCTGCGTGGGCGAAAGTGCATGCGCCGATTCCTGGGGCAATGCGCTGGCGACGGGGGAGCCTTCGGTGTCGATCCCCTGTTATGCGGAGCGCAAATTCGGCGGCGTACAGGATGACGAGTTGCTGATGGCGCTGCCGCCCAGTTTCCTGCCCAAGGTGGTGCAGGGGCTGGCGGCGCTCAGCAAGAACGGGCTGCGCTATCCCATACCCAATCACGGCATCCAGAAATCACCGCTGGATTCCATCGCCACCAGCTATGGCGGCAAGGGGATTTAGGTGGCCCCTCTTATCCCGGCAGATACAGCCCGCCATTCACATGGATGGTCTGCCCGGTGATGTAGGATGCACCTTCGGAGGTCAGGAACACCATGGTGGCGGCAATTTCATCAGGCTTGCCGACGCGGCCCATGGGTACGGATTTGCCAAGATCCTGTAATTCCGTTCCTTCTATTACGCCTTCCAGCCGGTCATGCCAGATAATGCCCGGCGCGATGTCATTCACTGTGACGCCGTATTTGGCCAGATCCAGTGCGGTGGAGCGGGTAAAGCCGGTGATCGCCGCCTTGGCCGCGGCGTACGGCCCCTGCCCCCTGCCCGGATGATAGGCATAAAGGGATGCGACATTGACGATACGTCCATAGCCCTTGTTGACCATGGCTTCGCTGAAGGCGCGGGTCATGTAGAAGGTGCCGGTTATGTTGACATTCATCACCCGGTGCCAGGTTTTGCTGTCCATCTCCCAGGGTTTGGCCGCGCCCTGAATGCCCGCATTGTTGATCAGATGCGCCACATGAATGCCCCGCGCCTTGAGCGTGGCGGCAAACTCAACAACCGCCTCTTCCCTGGTGACATCAAGCGGAAAGAAGCTGATCTGACTGTGTATTTCCCTGGGCAGGGTTTCCAGCCACGGCGTGTAATCCTCCCGCCGCCGGTCGGTGGCGATGACCTGATGCCCAGCCAGGCACAACGCCTTTGCCGTGGCCGTACCCAAACCGCCCAGCGCGCCGGTTAGAATAGTATGCCCTCTGCTCATGATGTTTCCCCCCTGTTCGTTGTTTTATGTTGTTGGGAACAGAATAGACCCACTGTGAGGCAGGGTGATAGGGGAAAATTGCACGCATCGCGGTTCCCGGCCGGCTGGTGACCGGCCTGTGCCCTGGCGAACCTGATTGGCGCGATCTGTATATTGTCAGCGGTCCGGACCGGGCGGCCGCAAACAGCAGCGGCTGCATCTACCGCCTGAAAATGCCTCTGGCCGGCCGCCCCGCGCCCTGGCCCGCGTCAAGCTTGAAATCAGCGAACGATGGTAATGGCCGCACCGCGCGGCCGCTGATGAATCCTATTTTGCTCTATTAGTCCCTGTCCGGATCAGATGGAATGTTTTCGGCGATTCCGTCTCAGCCGAACAGGGGCGACGGGACCTTGTTCAGAGGTTCCTTAATCAGGAAAAAAGGGTAACGTCCCCATTAATACCCATTAATTATATTAATTAACTATTAACACATTTTTGATAATCAGGAATCCGTGAAAATGTCCGCCAATGTTTTGGTCTGCGATCCTGCGCTCGAGAGCGTATAATTGAAGCCGTTTCGTCCCCATGGCTGATCATTTACATTTCTGGATCTGTGGTTTTTGCTAGGTTTGACAGACGCGCACTGATGGCTAGAAATCGAATGGAAGTCCTGCATGGCGGAATGCAGCCGGTGACAGCGTTTGTGTGGATCCTTCCGGCGTTTGAATGGATCGTTTTGGCCGGTCAGGGAACAGTTCATCCTGTCGCGGGATGGATCGCGGCATTGATGCTGATCAGCGGTCACGGCATCCCACGGCTTGCCCAACACCCCACAGCCCGGATGATTAAAGTCATAATCCCGCAATATTTGTGGTGGTGGCCACGATGACCGGCAATACCCCCCCGGGGGACCCGGTGCAAGAACTGGCAAGAAGGCTGCAGGAGGCGCAACGGCTGGCGCAGCTCGGCTCATGGGAACTGGATCTGACTACAAACAGTCTGGTCTGGTCAGACGAGATCTACCGCATCTTTGAAATCAATCCTGCAATATTCGGGGCAACCTACCAGGCCTTTCTTGACGCTGTGCATCCCGATGACCGGGACGCAGTTGCAACAGCTTATGAAAATTCCGTCGTAAACAAAAAGCCGTATGACATTATCCACCGCCTGCGAATGACGGATGGCCGCATCAAGTGGGTGCATGAACATTGCGAGACGGAATACGGCGCGGATGGCGCGCCATTGCTGTCGCGCGGCACGGTGCAGGACATCACCCTGCGCAAAAGCACCGAGGACGCCCTGCATGAAAGCCAGATAACTCTGGCGGCGTTGCTGAAGACCTCTCCCGAAGCCGTGATCGTTACCGATGAGAACGGACGCATCAAGGAATTCAGCACCGGCGCGGAAGCTATTTTCGGCTATACGCCCAGCGAAGTCATTGGAGGCCCACTGGAACGCCTGATGCCGGTGCGGCTGCGCAAGGCGCATCATATCCACGTGCGGGGATTTGGCAATTCCCCCGGAACCGGACGGATGATGAACGAGCGTTCCGCAATTCTTGGACTGCGCAAGAACGGGGAAGAGTTTCCGGCGGAGGCGTCCATCTCGAAGCTGACGCTGCCGGGCGGCATGATCTTCGCCACCGTGATGCGCGATGTGTCGCAACAAAATGCCGCGCGCGACGAACTGATCAAGGCAAAGCTCGCCGCTGAATCGGCAAGCGAGACGAAATCGCGTTTTGTGGCGAATATGAGTCACGAGCTGCGAACGCCGCTGAACGCCATCATTGGTTTTTCAGAAATGCTGATGAGCAAATCCCAATTGCAGCTTGATGACGCCAGGTGCGCGGAGTACGCCACAGACATCCATGAAAGCGGACTGCATCTGCTCCGGATAATTAATGATATTCTGGATATTTCGTGGCTGGATATTGGAAACGCGCAACCCGCCGAAGAACCATTGACTGTCACTGATATAATTGAAGCAAGCATGCGTATGGTGCGCGGCCGCGCCAGCGAAAGCGGCATCGCTCTCAGCGAGGAGGCCGCGTCCGATCTGCCCAGACTGAGCGCTGACCGCCGACTGCTCATTCAGGCGATGCTGAACCTCGCATCGAACGCCATCAAGTTCACCCGGCCTGGCGGCAGCGTTATTGCCGGGACGCGGCGCGCCCGTGACGGGGGGATCGACTTTTTCGTGCGCGATACAGGAATAGGCATGTATCCCGAGGATATTGCGCGTGTCGGCGAGCCGTTCATGCAGGCGGACTCAACTCATTCGCGCAGATTTGATGGCACAGGCCTGGGGCTTTCAATTGTCAAACGCATTGCGGAAATGCATGGCGGCCGTCTCATCATCGAAAGCATGTTAGGCAAGGGCACTACCGCCACAGTCCATCTGCCCGCCAGCCGCGTATGCATGCCCGAGTTGTAGAGCCAAACTGGCTTATCCGGCTGCTGAACCCCCCTCGCGTCAGTGTTTATTTTAAGATTCTCTTTGCTTGTCTGCAAACGAGAGAGGGATTGAGATATGGGTGAAGAGGGTCGTTCGAACGGCCAGCTTTTCAGCTATATTGATATAGAAAGCCGCTGACCTGCCCCCTTAAACTGCCTCAGTTTAAGGGGGCAGGTCAACAGATATAACCCTGTGGGCGGCGTCACCGAGCTTGTCCGCGGGCCAGCCAAGGCCGGTCCCGGGGACACTTGTTGCAGGGTCCAGGGGCACGGACGCTGACCTTTCATTTTTGTCCCTGGACCCCGGAACCCGGCTACGCCGGAGCGAAGCTCCAGCTTCGCCGAGGCGAGTAAATCCGGGGTGACCAGGCTAAGATTTGTGCGGGCGTCAATCTGAGAATAACAAATTCCAGGTGCTGGGCGATTAATCCACCATGCTGCCCTTGATGGGCAATATGTCCTCGAACGTGGGCTCGCGTTTTTCCTGCCGCGCGGCCATCGCCTCTTTTGTGTCCTGGGAATGGCGAAGGGGGATGGTCAGCGCGGAACGGTCAATTCAGCTATTATACTAGCGGCCCTAAACGGCAGTAGTGATTGAAAAAGGCCTGACCGTTGGCGGCAAAAGCCTGAAGGAGCATCTGGAGGCAACCAATCATGCCGGCGCCCTGAAATTTGTGCGTTCCCTGATCAGGAAAAAACCATCGCGAATTTCTGGCCAGGATATTCCGGGCGTCCATGGCCTTATCCTGAGGGGTGTTGATGATGAAAATGCAGGGCGTTTTCGCAACGTCCCGGTGCGCATCTCCGGCTCGGCCGTGGTCATGCCCAATCCGCGCAAGGTTCCGGAACTGATGGAGGATTTTCTGGCGTGGCTGGGGGAAAAACATGATCTGCACCCGGTGGCGCTGGCGGGCGAGGCGCATTACCGGCTGGTCAGCATTCATCCGTTTACAGATGGCAATGGCCGCACTGCGCGCCTGCTGATGAACCTGCTGCTGATGCAACAGGGCTATCCCCCGCCATCATTCGCCTGCGCGACCGGCTGGCCTATATTGGCGCGCTGGAAACGGCGCAACTGGGCGGGTCAAGACTGGCTTATGACAGGCTTATCGCCAGTGCAGCAGAACGATCCCTGGATATATATCTGAACGCCGCCAGAGGAAAAACCGCACCCGAGGCGGCGGAAAAGCCCGAAGCCGCAGAACATATGAAAATCGGCGGTCTGGCCAGGGCCGCGGGTGAAAGCGTATCCACCATCCGCTATTGGACACAGCTGGGCCTGCTGCGCCCCGCGCATGTCACGCCATCGGGCTACCAGATGTTTGCGCCTGATATGCTGGCCCTTTGCGCCCGGATCAAACAATTGCAAGCCGAACGTTTGACCCTGCAGGAGATAAAGTCGCGGTTGGAATAACAAGCCCGCATGCACTAAAGTAAAATGGGCTATCGTCTGCTTTTCTTGTAAGTGAAAAAATGCAAGTCCATAATATTTGGAGAGGCTGATCAAAATGATTGAAGGACTGTTTATTGATGAACTCAATACACTTTTGGGTCGCCCTTTGATTCAGACATTAATCGCTTTTTTCCTAGCCGCAGTTGCCATTTTGGTAGCTGTATTCCTATATTTCCGGTCGAAACCAAACGCCGGTTTGGGTTACCACCTCGCACATAAACGGCTTCTTGGATATGAATCCCAAGAACTACCCGCCGATATTAGAGTGACCTTCAAAAACAAAGAAGTAAGTAGATTAGATAAGCTTCTCCTTTTGCTCTGGAACTGTGGCAATACTACGATCAATGGTAGCCAAATTGCCGAATCTGATTATTTAAGAATCACCCTGCCAGATAGTCAAATACTTGACGTGAAGGTGATAAATTACACGAGAGAGGTCAATAAGGTAATCGCTTCCATCGTCAATGGAGAGCCAAGTCAGGTACAACTAACTTTCGATTTTCTTGACCCGAAAGATGGCGTCGTAATTGAGGTTCTGTACGAGAAACAGAAACGGACAGATGATCAGGGGAACCTGCCTCAAACAGGCTACGGTAACTTGGTTCAGGGTACGATACGCGGTATGCCGCGTGGTTTTATAAATTATAAGGACAAATACCCTGCTTCAATGCCTATACGGATTTTCTGGAGTGTGATGTCCATTTTATTTCTCCCGTTCTCTCTAATTTCTATGACAACAAGCTTCAAAACCCTAACATTAGGGTTGATTTTCTTTAACGGCGTTTGCATAGCATTAGGGGGTGTGTCTGTAGTGATGTTGATGACGCACCGTCAAAGATTCCCTAAATCTTTGAGCACGAAAGATTTTTACGTTGGATAGAAGGCGCGGAGATTCAGCCCTCCTTTTTTGCACCCCCCTCAATCCACCATGCTGCCTTTAATCGGCAATATGTCCTCAAACTTCGGCTCGCGTTTTTCGGTGCGCGCGGCCATGGCCTCTTTCGTGTCCTGGGAATAGAACATGCCGGCCTGCCAGGTGGCGTTGTGGTTGAGGCCGTCGGCCACCGAATGGTCGCGGGCGTAGTTCAGCATTTCTTTGGTGCCCGCAATGGCCAGCGGCGATTTATTGGCGATTTCGCGCGCCACCGCCATGACGCCTGTCAGCATTTCCGCCTGGGTCGCAAAAATCTCATTCACAAGACCGCAGGCTTTCGCCTCAATCGCGCCCATGCGCCGCCCGGTATAGGACAGCTCGCGCGCAATGCCCGGCGCGATCAGTTTGGGCAGGCGTTGCAGCGTGCCGACATCCGCCGTCAGGCCGATATTGATTTCCTGAATGCAGAAAAACGCGTCCGCAGTGGCGTAGCGCATGTCGCAGGCCGTCACCATATCGACACCGGCGCCGATGCAGCCGCCCTGAATGGCGGCGATCACCGGCATGCGGGCGCGCTCAAACGCGGTGAAACATTCCTGCATGCGCATGATGTCGGTGCGCAGATGCGCGCGGCGGCGGCCGATTTCGGCATCCTTGTACGGGCCGGGCTTGCCGAACACCGAAAGGTCCATGCCGGCGGTAAAATGCTTGCCGCTTGCGGAAATCACAATCACCCGCGCCGATGCGTCCACATCAATGGCGTTGATGGCCTGAGGAATTTCGCGCCACATGTCCCGGTTCATGGCGTTCATGGCTTCGGGCCGGTTGAACACCAGATGCGCGATATGATCCTTGATCTCCAGTGTGAGTGCGCTATAGGCCATGGACGGTTCCTCCTGATCTTGACGGGTCCGCCAGTCTATCCCATTGTGGCGGCAAAACAACCAATGGGAAGGACGTTACGATGGCTATCAATTACGATCAGATCATGTCGCTGAAAAGCGAAGGAACCGTATGCAGCTATACGGACAAGGAAACCATGCTCTATGCCCTGGGCATCGGCTTTGGCCGGGATCCAATGGACATGCGTGAATTGCCCTTTGTCTATGAAAAAGACCTGAAAATCGAAAATATCAAGACCGTGCCGACCATGGGCGTGGTCATCGCCAGTGGCGGCGGGCTGAATATGGGCAAGGCCGGGATCAATTTCCTGATGGTGCTGCATGGCGAACAGCGCATCGAACTGCATCGTCCCCTGCCGCCCGCAGCCACCATTATTCATGACAGCCGGGTCACCGCCGCCGTCGACAAGGGCAAGGACAAGGGCGCGGTCATCTATGTGGAAACCAAAATCCGCCTGAAAGACAGTGGCGAACCGCTATGCACGCTGGGCAGCTCCATGTTCGCGCGCGGCGATGGCGGCTTTGGCGGGCCATCGGAGGGCGGCTTTACGCCGCACGAAGTGCCCAGCCGCAAACCCGACATGACGTTTGAGGCGGCCACCCTGCCCGGCCAGGCATTATTGTACCGTTTGTCGGGCGACCGCAATCCGCTGCATGCGGACCCCGAAGTGGGCCGCAAGGCGGGCTTTGAGCGTCCCATCCTGCATGGCCTGTGCACCTATGGCACCACTTGCCGCGCCATCATCCAGAATGTCTGCGATTATGACGCCGCCAGGATCACCGGCTTTGACGTGCGCTTTTCATCGCCCGTCATCCCCGGCGAAACCATTGTCGTGGACGCCTGGAAGGACGGCAATATTGTGTCGTTCGAGTGCAAGGTGAAAGAACGCGGCATCACCGTGATCAAAGCGGGCAAATGCACGCTGAAGGGCTGATACGCTAATTCATAACCTGCTCAAAACTTGTCGGCGCGGGATCAATTACGCGCACGCCCGCGCCGTCAATTTCCATCACCGCCAGTCCGCGTTCGGACAGCCCATCCAGGCGCAACCGGAAAATGCCCTGAATGCCGGAAAAGCCGCTGGGCAGCGTAAGCGCATCCGTTGAAAAACGTGTTGCCGCATCGCCCCCCTGCGCGGTGAGCACCGCCGCCAGCGCAACCGCATCATATCCCAGGCCAATAACCGGCGTCGGCGAAACCCCAAATGAAGACTGCATGCGCGATGCAAATGTGCTGGCGCTATCCTGCAAGGATGCCGGGAACCAGCCGCCGGCAAGCGCCGCCTCGGTGAGAATGGTGGACTCATTCCATAATCCGGTTCCAAGATAGCGCACTTTTTTCGGATCAATGTCATAATATGCAAGCAATGGGGCCAGTGCGCGCAAACTGGCGCCGCCTTCTGCGATCAGCACGGCGTCAAAATCCACTTCACCCAAAGTATCCCTGGTCTTCATTTCCGCCAGCGCCTGTTGCGCAAAGACGTCGGCGCCCTGTTCAAGCCGGATGATTTCTTCCTTCAGCTTTTGTTTGCGCGCATCATAATCCGCAAGCTCGCGGACTGGCGCATGCATGGACTGGCTGTTAGGCACATAATAGACCAATTTTGCCGGCGCGCCATCCACAGTGGGCGACATTTGTTTATACACTTCGGCCACCCGCTCGCCATAAGGGGTGCGGGGAACCAGCGCCGCAATGCGCGTCAGCCCGCGCGCCCTGGCATAGGACAGCATGCGCGCCACTTCCTGTTCCGGCAAAAAACTCAGCAGGAAAACCCCATTGCCCGCCACACGGCGATCACTGGAAAAGGCAATCATGTTACGGCCTGCCGCGCGGGTGACATTTGCGGCGGCGGCGACCTCTTCGGCAAACACCGGACCCAGTATAAGTTCCGCACCGGCGGCAATTGCTTCCTGTGCGGCGCGCGCAGCGCCTGCGCCGGTGCCCATTGTGTCGCGCGGCAACAGAACCAGACGCGGATCGGCAAAATCAAACAGCGCCAATTGTGCGGCCTGCAACAGGGCCTGACCGGTTTGTGCGCGCGGGCCGCTTAACGGCAACAGCACCCCAATGCGCACAATTTCCGATCCTGACGCCGTGTTGGCGATAAAGGGCGGAAGCGGGGATGCGGGAACAGCCCCGGTGGCTGGCGCCATTGTTCCATCCCACAAAACACTGGGAGGCGCGCCGGTCGCAGGCGCCGCCTGTGGCGCAGTTTCGGTGGATGGCGGCGTGCTGCCACAGCCTGCTATCGCCAGACATAAAAGCAGGCACCCGGTCAGGGAAAATCTGCTAGCTTGGCAATGTCCGCCAAACCGCAACCCATTGAACCCAGCAAAAAGCCGTGCCATCACAATCAAAAACAAAATCCAGGCCCCCTGAAAATACGATCCCGTCGCAAACCAGTACTAACCGGGGCGTGGGTGTAAGTAAACCGCTTGCGCCGGGGCTGTATCTGGTGGCGACGCCGATCGGCAATCTTGGCGATATATCGCACCGCGCGCTGCAAACGCTGGCGGCCTGCGACGTGGTCGCCTGCGAGGATAGCCGGGCCACGGCCCGTTTGCTGCAACATTACGGGCTGAAAGTGCCGCGCATCGCCTATCATGAACATAGCACACCCGCCATACGCGAGACGATATTGCAGCGGCTGGCGCAAGGTCAGCGGGTGGCGCTGGTCAGTGATGCGGGAACCCCGCTGATTTCTGACCCAGGTTTCAAACTGGTGCGCGAAGCGATTGCGCAGGGGGCTTTTGTCAGTGCGCTGCCCGGCCCCTCGGCCCCGCTGATGGCGCTGATCCTGTCGGGCCTGCCCAGTGACCGCTTCTTCTTTCAGGGATTTCTGCCGCCAAAGGGCGCGGCGCGGCGTAGCCTGCTGGCAGGCCTTGCAGGCATTGAGGCGAGCCTGATCTTTTTTGAAAGCGCCAGACGCCTGCCACAATGCCTGGCGGATATGGCGCAGATGCTGGGAAACCGCCCCGCCGCGGTGGCGCGCGAACTGACCAAATTATTTGAAGAAGTGCGCCGTGATAGCTTGCCCGCATTGCGCGATCATTATGTCGGGGCCGGGCCTCCAAAGGGCGAGGTGGTTATTGTCGTTGGGCCACCCGTCAGCGGCGATGCGGATCTGTCTGGCCAGGAGCAGGGCGCGCTGGATAATCGCCTGCACGAGGCCCTTGCCAGATGCCGCCTGAAAGAAGCGGTCGCCCAGGTGGCGGCGCAAACCGGTCTGCCGCGCAAACAGGTCTATGCCCGCGCCCTGGCGCTTACAGGAAAACAATGAACCGGGAACCCGATTTCCGGCGCAGCCGCGCCTATATTCGGGGCCTGAGCGCGGAATTTCTGTGCGTGTGGCTGTTGCGGCTGAAAGGCTATCGCATTCTGGCGCGCCGCTATCGCGGTCCTGCGGGCGAGATCGACATTATCGCCCGGCGCGGACGCCTGATCGCAGCCATCGAAGTCAAGGCCCGCGCCAGCCTGACCGAAGCACTGGAATCGGTAAGCAAACGCCAGCAGAAACGCATCACGCAGACGCTGTTATATTTTCAGTCCCGGCACCCGCGTCTGGCCGGTCTCGACTATCGTTTTGATGTGATGTGGGTGGGGCCGCGCCGGACGCCAAAGCACATATTGGATGCGTGGCGGTTATAATGACTATATATAGCGGATTGAGATTCACTTCAGGCGAGGAAGTCATGGCCAAATTCAGTTCGCAAATCCGGCGCGCCGGCATATCCGCACTGCCTGCCTTTGGACTTATCGTGACATTCCTGGGTAATTCCGGCTGTGTGCCGCTGGTTATCGCGGGAGGGGCGGCAACAGGCGCCGCCGTGGTTCAGGAACGCTCGGTTGGCGCCAATGTGGATGACACTACAATCCGGCTTAATATCGAGGCCCTGCTGCTGAAGGAAGAAGAGCCGATGGCGGGAAAAGTTGGCGTCGAAGTGGTGGAGGGCCGCGTATTGCTGACCGGGGCCGTGCGGTCGCCCGACGACCGTATCCGGGCCACCACGGTTGCCTGGCGTTCACCCGGCGTCAAGGAAGTCATCAATGAGATGCAGGTTACGGACAAGTCTGGCCTGGGAAATCTGGCCAAAGATAGCTGGATAACAACTAAATTGCGGGCCAAAATACTCGCTGATACGAGTATATACGATATCAATTACTCAATAGAGACAGTAAATGGCGTAATTTACCTGATTGGTATTGCCCAGAACCAGCAGGAACTTGACAAAGTCAACAATTATGCACGCAACATTTCCGGCGTTGTCCGGGTTGTCAGCTATGTCCGGGTCAGGGGCCATCAGACGCCGCAAGCCGCCCCGGCGGCGCCCTATTATTCGCGCGAGGATGTGCAGGGCGACCTGTTGCCGCCCGGCGGCGTGCCCGCATCGGACATGCCAACCAGTGTTTTACCATAATCTTGACCGTTCACTACTGGCGCGGCATCGGTTAAACTGGGCCCATGGATAAAAACACGCCCCCTGAAAATCCGTCCGCAGCCGACACGCCCGATGGCAATCCGCTCTGGGAAGTGCTTCGGGCCGCGGGGCGGGCCAGCGACGATGATCTGGATGTCGCCAGCGTTGCCCTGGCGCTTGCGGCGCTGGATTGCCCTGATCGCGAACTGGCGCCCTATGCCGCACATCTGGCTGAGATTGGCGCCGCTGTTGCCAGTGGATGCGCGGATGCTGGTCACATTGATGCACGCGCCGATGCGCTGGCGCAGGTGATCAGCCAGCAATTTGGATATGCCGGCGACCAGGCAAGTTACAACGACATGCAGAACGCCAATCTTATGCAGGTGATCGACCGGCGCAAGGGCCTGCCGGTGGCGCTGGGCCTGCTATATATCATCGCCGCGCGCGCCCAGGGCTGGGCCTGTGCCGGGCTGAATTTTCCCGGGCATTTTCTGATCCGGCTGGAACTGGGCAGCGCACGGCGCATACTTGATCCCTTCAATGGCGGCGTAAAAATGGAAATTCCGCAATTGCGCAGCCTGTTAAAAGGCATGGCGGGCGAGGGTGCGGAATTAAAGCCTGAATATTATCGGCCTGTCAGCAATCGCGACGTGCTGCTGCGGCTGCTGAATAATATCAAGGGCCGCGCGTTTCAAAGCAATGACTTCATTCGCGCATCCGGTATTTTGCATCGTATGCGGATGATTTCACCGGCTGCCGCGGATCTTGGATATGAGCATGGCATGGTGCATGCCCGTCTTGGCAATGTGCCCGAAGCGCTGTCTGCCATGCGCGCCTGCATTGAGCATGCGCTGGATCCGAAACTGCAGCAAATGGCTGAACTGGCCGTGCAGCAATTGCGCCTGAAGATGAATTAATCCGTTAACTGATCAAAACATACGGGAACCCCGCCGCCATGAAGCTTTCTGTCGCCATCCAGATGGACCCGATTGGGGGAATAGATATTAACGGCGACAGCACGTTTGCGCTGGGGCTGGAGGCGCAGGCGCGCGGCCATTCGCTGTTCTATTATGTGACGAACAAACTCAGTCTGCTTGAAAGCAAGGTGATCGCCAAGGGGCACGCCATCAGCCTGCGCCGGGAGGCGGGCAATCATTTCACTTTGGGCGGACTGGAAACCGTGGATCTGTCGCAGTTTGATTGCGTGCTGATGCGCCAGGATCCGCCCTTTGACATGCGCTATATCACCGCCACGCATATATTGGAGCATATTCATCCCAGGACGCTGGTAGTGAATGATCCGGGCCATGTGCGCAATGCGCCGGAAAAACTGCTGGTCACAAATTTTCCCTGGCTGATGCCGAAAACCCTGATTACATCGGATGCACAGGAGGTTGCGGCGTTCCGCGAAAAGTATCGCGATATCATTATCAAACCGCTGTATGGCAATGGCGGCGAAGGCGTATTCCGCCTGCGCGAGGGTGACGAGAACATGAATTCTCTGATCGATGTGTTCACGCAGTTTTACCGCGAGCCGATGATCGTGCAGGAATATCTGCCGGCGGTGCGCAAAGGCGACAAGCGCATCATTCTGGTGGACGGGGAACCGGTGGGCGCGATTAACCGTATACCGGCGGAGGGCGAAACCCGCTCCAACATGCATGTGGGCGGCCGCCCGGAAGCGGCCGTCATCACCGACCGCGACAGGGAAATTTGCGCCGCCATCGGCCCGACACTGCGCGCCAATGGCCTGATTTTTGTCGGCATTGATGTGATCGGCGATTATCTGACGGAAATCAACGTCACCTCGCCCACCGGCATTCAGGAAGTCGCCCGCTTTGGCGGCGCTGACATCGCCGCCCTGATCTGGGACGCCATCGAAGCGCGGATTGCCGCGAACCGGAAATAGCGGCAATAACTTACGTTTCGGGACGGTTTTATCCGGTTAATTGATGTGCTATTCAGGCGTGGTTAAGGATTTTGGCAACAATGGCATGAACAGAGGCGGCTGATATGCACACCGGCAACATGGAATTACGGCACGACTGGACCCGCGATGAAATTGCGGCGCTGTTTGATCTGCCATTCAATGATCTGATATTCGCGGCGCAGACGGCGCACCGCAAATATTTTGATCCCAACGAAGTGCAGATGAGCACGCTTTTGAGCATCAAGACCGGTGGCTGCCCCGAAGATTGCGGCTATTGCGCGCAGTCGGCAAAATTTGAGACGCCAGTAAAGGCCGAAAAGCTGATGTCGGTTGAGGCCGTGCTGGCCGAAGCCAAACGCGCCAGAGAGGCGGGCGCCAGCCGTTACTGCATGGGGGCCGCATGGCGCAACCCCAAGGACAAGGATCTGGAGGCTGTGTGCCAGATGGTTGAGGGCGTGGCGGCGCTGGGCATGGAAACCTGCGTGACCCTGGGTATGCTGACGGACGCGCAGGCCAAACGGCTGAAGGATGCGGGGCTGGATTATTATAATCATAATATCGACACCTCGCCTGAATTTTACGGCGAGATAATCAGCACACGCACCTATCAGGACCGGCTGGATACCCTGGCGCATGTGCGCGATGCGGGCATTAATGTGTGCTGCGGCGGCATTGTCGGCATGGGCGAGGCGCGCAACGATCGCATTGGCATGCTGCACACGCTGGCCAATCTGCCCGAACACCCTGAAAGTGTGCCCATCAATATGCTGATCCAGACCGAAGGCACGCCGGTGTTTGGCACGGACCGGCTGGACGCGCTGGAATTTGTGCGCACGGTGGCGGTGGCGAAAATCATGATGCCGGCAAGCGTGGTGCGCCTGTCGGCGGGGCGCGAACAGATGAGCGATGAAACCCAGGCGCTGTGTTTTCTGGCAGGCGCGGGATCGATTTTCATCGGCCCGAAACTGCTGACCACCAAAAACCCGGCCAAGGAACGTGACGATTCATTGTTTGCGCGGTTGGGGGTGCGGGCAACCGCTGTGGCGGACAAAACGCCCCGGCGCCATCAGGCGGCGGAGTGAGCATCCCGGCTGATGAACGCCTGATTGTTGCGCTGGATGTGCCAAGCATCACAGAGGCGCGCGCCGTGGCCGATGAATTGCGCGGTGTGGTGAAATTTTTCAAGATCGGCCTGCAACTGTTTCCGCTGGGCGGCGTTGATCTTGCCCGCGAACTGATTGCGCGCGGCGACAAAGTGTTTCTGGATTTCAAATTTTACGACATTGGCGAAACCGTGCGCAACGCCGTGGCAAGTGCCGCCAGCATCGGCGCGCAGTTTCTGACCGTGCATGGCGACCGGGAAATTTTAACCGCAGCCGTAGCCGGGCGCGGCAACAGCGATCTTAAAATATTATGCGTCACGGTGCTGACCAGCCTCGATCAGACGGCGCTGGATGAAATGGGCTATCATGGCGGCGTCGAGCAACTGGTGCTGCAACGCGCGCTGATCGCCAAACAGGCGGGTTGCGACGGCGTCATCGCTTCGGCGCAGGAGGCCGCCAGATTGCGCGCCGCGCTTGGCCCGGACATGCTGATCGTCACCCCGGGCATCCGCCCCGCAGGCGGTGAAGCCAATGACCAGAAGCGCGTAATGACCCCTGCCGATGCGTTACAGGCCGGGGCCGATTATCTGGTGGTCGGCCGCCCGATTGTCAAAGCCACCAACCGGCGCGCCGCCGCCGAGGCTATCCTTGCGCAAATGCGGGATGCGTGTTCCAATCAGGGTTAAAATAACCCCAGGGAGGAACCAGCCATGAAACCAGTCCGCCGTGTTGTCACCGGCCATGATGATCAGGGCCGCTCGATTTTCTTTATGGATTCTGGCATTCCCGATGTGTTTGGCGGCGGCGGCATGGAGGATTTTGCAGCCCAGGGGTCGCTGGCGCTGGCGGAATTATGGGCCACCGGCCTGCCCGCTGACAATAGCGGCAATAAAGACAGCCGCCGCCCCGGCGACTATGCGCTGGAGCCAAGCCCCGGCCAGATGATGCTGCGCATCGCCGAATTTCCGCCCGAACCCGAAGGCATTGCCAAACCGGGCAAGGGGCTGGAATCGCATCCCGGCTTTCACAAAACCGATACCGTTGATTTCATCATCGTGCTGGAAGGAGAAATCTATTCGATGATGAAAACTGGCGAAACCTTGCTGAAAGCTGGCGACGTGCTGATCCAGCGCGGCACCAACCATGCCTGGTCGAACCGTTCCGGCAAAGTGTGCAAAATCGCCGCCGTAATGCTGAACGCCAGGCCGCTTTAATTTAATGGTCAGGAGGCCGCCATGCCTGTCTATCAAGCGCCACTGAAAGAATTCAGTTTTTTGTTGCGTGAGGTTCTGGGGCTGGAGCGGCTGAGCAACCTGTCGGCCTATGCGTCCAGCGGCATCGATCTGCTGGAGGCGGTGCTGGCCGAAGGCGCGAAGATTTGCGAGGAGGTTTTGCAACCCCTCAACCGCATTGGCGACCAGCAGGGCTGCACCCGCCACGCGGACGGTTCGGTCGCCACGCCCGATGGCTTCAAGGCGGCCTACAAAACCTTTGTCGAGGGCGGCTGGCCCAGCCTGGCCTGTGATCCCCAATTTGGCGGTCAGGGCATGCCGGTGGTTCTGGGCATGGCGGTCAATGAAATGATCACCTCCAGCAATATGGCGTTCGGCATGTATCCGGGGCTGACGCATGGCGTCTATGAGGCGCTGCACCGGCACGGATCGGATGAGCTTAAGGCCATCTATCTGCCCAAACTTACCTCGGGCGAATGGACCGGCACGATGAATTTGACCGAGCCGCATTGCGGCACCGATCTGGGCCTGATGCGCACAAGGGCCGAACCGCAAGCCGATGGCAGCTATAAAATCAGCGGACAGAAGATTTTCATTTCCGCCGGCGAACATGATTTGGCGGAAAATATCATTCATCTGGTGCTGGCGAAAATTGTGGGCGGGCCGGAAGGCATCAAGGGTGTATCGCTGTTCGTTGTGCCGAAATTTCTGGTCAATGCGGATGGCGCACTGGGGGTGCGCAACGGCGTCAGTTGCGGGTCCATCGAGGAAAAAATGGGCATTCACGGCAATGCCACCTGTGTGCTGAATTATGATAACGCCGTGGGCTATCTGGTGGGCGAGGAACATAAAGGCATGCGCGCCATGTTCACCATGATGAACGAGGCGCGGCTGGGTGTGGGCCTGCAGGGTCTGGCGCTGTCGGAAGTGGCCTATCAGAATGCGGTTATTTACGCAAAGGACCGCCTGCAGGGGCGCGCGCTGAGCGGACCGGCGGAACCGGCAAAGCCCGCCGATCCGCTGATCGTGCATCCCGATATACGCCGTATGCTGATGAACCAGAAAGCCTTTAACGAAGGCGCGCGCGCTTTTTATCTGTGGATCGCGGTGCAGGCCGATATTATGCGCAGCGGCGCGGATGCGGCAGCTAGCGAACGGGCGGAGGATTTTCTGGCCCTGCTCACCCCGGTGGTGAAAGCCTATCTGACGGATCAGGGCTTCGCCAACTGCGTCAATGCGCAGCAGGTTTATGGCGGGCACGGTTATATCGCCGAACAGGGCATGGAGCAGTTCGTGCGCGATGCCCGCATCGCCATGATTTACGAAGGCGCCAATGGCGTTCAGGCGCTTGATCTGGTGGGCCGCAAGCTGGGCGCCAATGGCGGGCGCGCGGTGTTTGCGTTCTTCGCCGACATTGATGCGCTGCTGGCCGAATGCGCGACAGAGCCCGCGATGACGGAATATTGCCAGCCATTAAAAGAATCGCGTGACCGGCTGGAACAGGCAACCCTGTGGTTTCTGGAAAATGGCATGAAAAACCCCGATCATCTGGCGGCGGGATCCACCGACTATCTGCATCTGTTTGCGCTAACGGCCCTTGGCATGATGTGGCTGCGCATGGCGCGCGCCGCCCATTCCGGCTTAAAAGCAGGCGCAGGCGATGCAGGCTTCTATCAGTCCAAACTGGCGACCGCGCGCTATTTCATGCAGCGCGCACTGCCCGATGGCATTGCCATGCTGGCCAGGATAAAAACCGGCGCCGACGCCATGATGGCGCTGGATGCGGAGGTGTTTTAGGAAGAACAAATGAACAGGAAAAGGGTAGCGTCCCCTTAAAAAAAGCGTCCCCTTAACGTCCCCTTAAAAAATCCGCATCACAGCCGTTCCGGCGCGACATTAATGCAGATTTCCCATGGCGCGTTCTTCTTCGATCTGTTGTGCAAAGCGGCGCACGGTATTTTCCCACGAATCCACAAGTTGCCGGCATGTCAGCCGCAATAGCGGGTCCATATTCTGGCTATCTGCGATCAGCTCAAGCTGGCGCAGGACGATTTTCGCCCGGCCCGGGCACACATGGTGCAAGGCACAGGCCGAAAGCATATACAGGGCATCCGAGATCAGCTTTTCCGGTTTCCCGGTATATAGTGTGCGCAGATTATTCTGTTCCATAAAGCCATCCTTCCTTTCCGGCAAAGCCTTCCGTTATAGATTCTGAACTTGCGTCAGCACCTCTGGCCAGGGTTTCGAACCAAGATCCTTTGTGTCGCCGGACATCCAGAATAATTGATAATGATTATTAATAGCAATATTATCCTGAGCTTTACCGGGAGTCAACGCGCTATTTCGTGCAGCGCGTAAGGCCGGATAGCATTTCCATACTGGCCAGGATAAAAACCGGCGCGGACGCCATGATGGCGCTGGAAGTGACCTTGCCCCCGTGCCTTAATCCATATTGAAGTTAGCTCTGGCTCAACGAAAGGACCAGAGAATGAAGCGCAAGCGTTTTACGGAAGAGCAGATTATCGGGATTTTGCCTGAAAATGCAGGTACCAATAAAGGAGCATGAGGCCGGTGTTTCTGTAGCGAACTCAAAACTGGATAAAAGTTTGGGGCAAGGTCTAATTGAGAAATTTATTTAAGCAAAGAACCCTGGATGAATTTGAAATATGTGACCATGACGTTATCCGGGCGCTTACCGAAAGGGACATCCTTTATCAGGCAGATTAAAGGAATGGTTTCACAAGAAACCTGAAGTTAGCGTTTGACACGCGCCACCCGCACCATGATAATCCACTGCTTTCCATAGTCTAGTAGCCAACGGCCCCAGACACCGGGGCCGTCTGCCGTTCAGGAGAGCGCATCATGATCACCCCGGTATTGCCAAGCTATGCCAGAACCGGCCTCGCATTCGAGCGGGGCGAGGGCGCATATCTGTTCACCACCGGCGGCGAGCGATATCTGGACATGGGCGGCGGCATTGCGGTCAACGGACTTGGCCATGTGCATCCCGTACTGGTCGCGGCACTGAAAGCGCAGGCGGAGAAACTGTGGCACACCTCCAACCTGTATCATATTCCGGAGCAGGAGCGGCTGGCCCAACGGCTGGTTGCCGCCAGTTTCGCGGATACGGCGTTCTTTTGTAATTCGGGCGCGGAAGCCGTGGAATGCGCGATCAAAATGGCGCGCATCTATCATTATGCCAACGGCAATCCCGAACGCTACCGGCTGATCACCCAGGAAGGGGCGTTTCATGGCCGCACGCTCGCCACCATTTCCGCGGGCGGCAATGAAAAACATCTCAAGGGCTTTGGTCCCGAAGTGGATGGATTTGATCATGTCCCATTCGGTGATCTTGCAGCCATCAAAGCCGCCATCGGCCCGAAAACCGCCGGTGTGTTGCTGGAGCCGGTGCGCGGCGAAGGCGGCATCCGTGTGCTGCCATCCGGATTTCTGAAAGAATTGCGGGCGCTGTGCGACGCGCAGGGCATTCTGCTGGTGCTGGACGAAGTGCAATGCGGCATGGGCCGTACCGGCAAATTGTTCGCCCATGAATGGGCAGGCGTCACGCCGGATATCATGGCGATTGCAAAGGCTATTGGTGGCGGCTTTCCGCTGGGCGTATGTTTGGCCACTGAAAATGCGGCGAAGGGCATGACGGCGGGGACGCATGGTTCTACCTTTGGCGGCAATCCGCTGGCCTGCGCGGTTGGCAATGCGGTGCTGGATGTCATTCTGACCGATGGCTTTCTGGATCAGGTGCTGAAGCGCGCCAATCGATTGAAACAGCAACTGGTCATGCTGCGCGACCGGCACCCCGGCGTGATTGAAGAAATTCACGGGGAAGGCCTGATGATCGGCATCAAGTGCAAAGTGGTGAATACGGACCTGGTTGGTGCGCTGCTTGCCGAGAAAATGCTGACCGTTGGCGCCGGTGATAATCAGATACGTTTGCTGCCGCCGCTGAATATTGAAGATGCGCAGATCAGTGAAGCTGTTGCGGCGCTTGACGCCGCCTGCGCAAAGCTGAGTGAAAAGACATGACAGTAAAGAAAGCCCCCCGGCATTTTCTCGATCTGCATGTTCTGCCTGCGGCCGAATTGCATGGCATCCTGGCGCATGCGCGCAAACTTAAAGCCAGTCGTGCAAATCTTGGCAAGGCGGCGCTGGATCTTTCTGCGCCATTAAACGGTCAGGTGCTGGCGATGATATTTGAGAAACCATCGACCCGCACCCGCGTGTCGTTTGATGTCGCCATGCGGCAACTGGGCGGCCAGACCATACATCTGGGCGGCGGCGATATTCAGCTTGGGCATGGCGAAACCGTGGCCGATACGGCGCGCGTTCTGTCGCGCTATGTCGATGCGATCATGATCCGCACCACCAAACATGACAAACTGCATGAACTGGCGGCTAATGCGACGGTTCCGGTGATCAATGGCCTGACAGACGCCACGCATCCGTGTCAATTGATGGCCGATCTGATGACCTTTGAGGAAAAGCGCGGCCCCATCAAAGGCCGCACCATTGCCTGGTGTGGCGATGGCAATAATGTTGCCGCAAGCTGGATTCACGCCAGCGCCCAGTTTGAGTTTGAGCTGCGCCTGGCCTGCCCGAAAGAACTGGCGCCCGACGCCGCCGCCCTTGCGTGGGCGCGCGCACAGGGTGCGAACGTGCATGTTCTGCACGACGCAGGCGCCGCAGTGGACGGCGTGGATTGTGTTGTCACCGACACCTGGGTGTCGATGGGCGACACCGATACGGCAAACCGCCACAATCTTCTGGCGCCATACCGTGTCGATGCAAGGCTGATGGCGAAGGCGCGCAAGGATGCGATCTTCATGCATTGCCTGCCTGCGCATCGCGGCGAAGAAGTGACGGCTGAAATTATTGACGGCCCGCAATCCGTTGTGATCGACGAGGCGGAAAACCGGCTGCATGCGCAAAAGGGCATTCTGTCCTGGTGCTTTGCATGATGCACAACACCGCAAAAGGCGCGGGGGACGAACATGTGCTTCCGTTTGCAGTAGATGGCGCCGATGTGCGGGGGCGCATTGTCCGGCTGGGTCCGCTGGTGGATCAGGTGCTTCGCCGTCATGCCTATCCAGAGGCCGTTTCGCAGCTATTGGGTGAGGCACTAACCCTTGTGATATTGCTGGGCAGCAGCCTGAAATTTAAAGGATCGTTCAGTCTACAGACGAAAGGCGATGGCCCCGTGCCAATGCTGATCGCTGATTATCTTGCCAGTGGCGGCGCGGAGCCTGGGCATATACGCGGCTATGCCGTGTATGACAGGGAAGTGGATTTTGCCGCCTGTGAAAATGACTTTTCACAACTTACCGGCAGCGGTTATTTTGCACTGACCGTTGATCCTGGCGCGGGAACCGAGCGTTATCAGGGCATAGTCGCACTGGACGGAGATAGTCTGGCGCAGTGCGCCGAGCGGTATTTTCAGACCTCCGAGCAAATTCCAACATCCATCCGTCTGTCGGTCGGGCGATCCTATCTGCGCACCCCGGATCGCATGGCGCCGGAAGCAGCCACGGGTCAGTGGCGCGCAGGCGGCATGCTGATACAGCATCTGCCAAAAAATACGCAGGATTTACGCGCACCAGAAGACCCCATTGATGTACATGAAGATTGGCGGCGTTGCCGCATTCTGATGCAAAGCGCCACTGACGCCGAACTGATCGATCCTGATCTCACAAATGAGCAATTGCTGTATCGCCTGTTCCATGAGGATGGGGTCCGGGTTTTTCCCGGCCAGCCTGTCGCCTTTGGCTGCCCCTGTACGCGCGACCGGCTTGCGGGCGTGTTGCTGCAATATTCGCGTCCGGTACTGGAAGAACTGCTTCAGGATGGGCATATCTCTGGCAGTTGCGAGTTCTGCAACGAAACCTACCGCTTCACGCTCGATGAACTTGCACCGGAGAATGTCCTTGAACCCTGAAATCATGCGCCCCATGCGAACAATGGCATCCTGTTTCATGCTGGCTTTGAGCATATTTCTGGCGTCTGTCGGCGATGGGTACAGCCAGCCCGCCAGCAACCGCCGTCCGCCACTGGTTCTTTCAGCGCAGCAGATTATTCTGGAAGAAAAATATTCCGAACCCTATTCCCAAGAGGGGTTTACCGTAACGCCCGCAAGTGCGATACGCGATTGGGTGAAAACCCGGCTCGTTGCAGACGGCACATCCGGCATCATCAGGGTGATTATTCTGGATGCACGCATGACACGCCAGGAGTTAAAGACCAAAGGCGGTGTGCGTGGCTGGTTTACCGATGATCAGAAATATCGTTACGATGGCCGCATCCATATACGTGTGGAACATCAACCCGCCAGTCCCGGTCAGTATCCATCACAGGCAGAGGCGCAATCCAGCGGCTATTTCACCATGCCCGAGGACGCCACGCTAAATCAGCTGGAAAAGAAAGCCGCAGACCTGGTGCAGGATTTAATGCAGCGGACAGACCTCGAGATCGAAAACAATATGCTGCGTCACATGCCGGGGGTCGTGCGGTAACGCAGACCCGATGCAGCAGCCAGGTCTAGCCCTGACGCGCCTTGAAGCGCGGGTTAGTCTTGTTGATAACATAGACCTTGCCTTTGCGGCGCACAATGCGGCAATCTTTGTGACGGGCTTTGAGGGACCGCAGCGAGCTTCTGACTTTCATTGACCTGACCTATGACCTGACCTGTGTTTTCTGCGGTTACCCGCACCGGATAAGGGGCGCAAACTAGCCCCGCCGCCTGATGATGTCAAGCTTGAGAGTATAGGAAATCCATGCAGTTATTTATCTATGAACCTGCGTACCGGCGCATACAGGAACAAATTCACGCCATTTGCCCACATGTGCGCCCCATTCTGATGACGCCGGACAGCCGCATTCTGCAGGATGGCAGGGAATTAACCCCCGAAAAAGTCCGCCCGGACGCCGCATGGATCAGCACGGATGTGTTTTTCAGCCCCGCCGCACGGGATTTTCTGTTGACATTGATCAAGGGGCCGCCGGTCAAATGGCTGCAATCCGCCGCAGCCGGGTTCGACAATCCGATTTTCCAGACCCTGGCCAAAAAGGCGGAAATCTACACAAATAGCAATGGCGCCGCGAAAGGCATTGCCGAATTTGTCTTTGCCAGCGTCATTGACTTTTTCCACCCGAATGTGGCCCGCCGCAAGCTCCAGGCCGCCCATGAGTGGAAACGGCTGCCTTTTCGCGATATCGCAGCCACCAACTGGATGGTTATCGGCTATGGCAATATTGGTCAGGAGGTTGGCAGGCGCGCAATGGCGTTTGAAGCCCATGTTACCGGCATACGCCGCAACCCCGGCGGCACGGAACCTGCCAACGCCATGCTGCGCCCTGACGCCGTGCTGGCGGCGCTGCCCCGTATGGATGTGGTGGTGCTGACCGCCGATTCCAATGACAGCAACAGGCATCTGGTGAATGCACCCTTTCTGGCTGCCATGAAGCCCGGATCGGTACTGGTTAATATTGCGCGCGGGGCATTGATCGATGAGGCGGCGCTGCTGGATAGTTTGGCGCGAGGTGTGCCGGAGTGCGCGATTCTGGATGTATTCGAGACCGAACCCTTGCCTGCGGACAGCCCGTTCTGGGATCACCCAAGGGTGCGCCTGACCGCGCATTGCGCGGCGGCCAGCCCGATGATGGAACCCCGTGGCGATAATGTATTTTTGAGAAACCTTGCGCACTTCACAGCTAATGAGCCTCTTGAGTTGCGGGTAAGGTTTAATTGATAATATACGAATTTAAATTACTATTTTTAGTGGTACACCCAGTGGTGTACAATGTTCGCAACGGCCCATAACCCACAATAAAAATATGGATATTGGTTTAGATGAAAATTTTGGCGGCGGATGACCATTGGGTCTCGCGTACAGGGCTGCGCCATTCCCTGTCACGGCTTAATCGGCCCGTAAACCTGTTTCTCGAAGCAAGCAGCTTTGCCGAAGCGCGCAAACTGGCGGCAGAACGGCCAGATCTTGATTTGATCGTGCTGGATCTGTTGATGCCGGACGGCTCAGGATTCGACGAGATCGCAGCCCTTACCCGGATCGCGCCCGCCGTACCGATCATTGTCGTCTCCATGGCCGAAAGCCGCCAGGATGTCATGCGCGCGCTTGACGCAGGCGCCATGGGGTATGTGCCCAAGTCCGCCTCTGGCGATACGTTATTGCATGCAATCGAGATGGTGCTGCGCGGCGAAATATATATGCCACCGCAAATATTTGGCGCAGCCGGCGTGCAGGGAGATACATCACTCACGATTGCCCGGCCGCCTTTGACACGGGCGAAAACTTCTGCGGCAACCCAGGCTGCCGCAGCGCGCATTCCCAATCTGACCCGCCGTCAGAAACAGGTGTTTCAATTGCTGAGCGAGGGCAATTCCAATGCGTCTATCGCCAGGACTCTGGGCATTTCGGAACATACGATCGCCATTCATGTGTCCGCTATTCTGAAGACCCTGGAACTGGAAAATCGCACGCAGGCCGCCCTGGTCGCCACCAGCCAGCACGACGGCTGACCAGGCGCCACGTCTATTTTGCGATATCCATTTGTGTTCGGATAAAGTGCAGATGACGGGGGGAACGCCCGGCAGCGTAAGCTTTGGTTTCATATTTGGTGGGGGGCGCAGCGCCGCGTTCATGCACGGATTCCGAAAAGTCAGGATGGTTGTGCATATGCGCCAGCGTCCAGTGGCAATAATCCGCACTATCACTGGCGAAATGCAGTTCACCGCCTGGCCGCATAATATGCGCAAGCGCATCAAGGTTTGCTGTTGAGATAAAGCGCCGTTTATGGTGGCGTTTTCTGGGCCAGGGATCGGGAAACAGAATGAATGCCCGTGCAATGGCCTGTGCTGGCAACGCCGCCAGAACATCGCGCGCATCGCCTGCATGAATACGGATATTACCCAGGCCCTGCGCCGCAATCGTTTCAAGCAGATGGGTAACGCCGTTTACATAGGGCTCGCAGCCGATGAAACCGATATCGGGATTGGCCGCAGCAAGCCATGCCAGATGGCCGCCATCGCCAAAGCCAATTTCCAGCCATATTTCGCGGACAGGATGCGAAAATAACCCCGCCGGATTTTGCGCCGCCACATCCAGCGGAACCGGTAATAGCGGAAGTAATTCATCCAGCAATTGCTGACCGGAAGCCGACAGGCGATGGCTGCGCTTGCGGCCATGCACCCGGATTGCGGGCCGTTCAGCAATGGCCAAAAGTTTCCCTGCCGCTATCTGCAAAGCCTCAGCTCAGCGCGGCTTTCAGCGCGTCCACCAGATCGGTCTTTTCCCAGGAAAAGCCGCCATCGGCGTCTGGCGCACGGCCAAAATGCCCATAGGATGCCGTGCGCGCGTAAATGGGGCGGGCCAGGCCAAGCCGGTCGCGGATGCCACGCGGCGTGAAGTCGGCAACTTCGGCAATGGCCTTTTCCAGCCTGGTTTCGTCGACCCGGCCGGTGCCGTGGGTGTCGACATAAATCGCAAGCGGTTTGGAAACGCCAATCGCATAGGCCAACTGGATCGTGCAGCGTTCCGCCAGATCGGCCGCCACAATGTTCTTGGCCATATGCCGCGCGGCATAGGCGGCGGAACGGTCCACCTTGGTGGGATCCTTGCCGGAAAATGCGCCGCCGCCATGGGGCGCCGCGCCGCCGTAAGTATCCACGATGATCTTGCGCCCGGTCAGGCCCGCATCCCCGTCCGGTCCGCCAATGACGAACTTGCCGGTGGGATTGACGTAAAATTCATCTTCCGGGCACATCCAGCCCCTGGGCATGACGGATTCCACATAGGGGCGCACAAGTTTGCGTATATCCGCCTGGCTCAACCCTTCACGATGCTGGGTGGATACAACGATCGAGGTCGCCTTTACCGGTTTGCCATTCACATAATGCAGCGTGACCTGGCTTTTGGCGTCAGGTCCAAATTCAGGGGCCTTGCCGGCGTGGCGGGCGTCTGTCATGGCCTGCAGGATGCGGTGCGCATAGATCAGCGGCGCTGGCATCAGCACATCGGTTTCGCGGCACGCATAGCCGAACATGATGCCCTGGTCGCCAGCGCCGATATCCTTGTTGCCCGCGGCGTCAACGCCCTGGGCAATGTCAGCGGATTGCGCATGCAGGCGGATCAACACTTCGGCCCTAGCGTGGTGAAAGCCTTCCTGTTCATAGCCGATTTTTTTGACGGTTTCGCGGGCAATCGCCTCGATCCGGTCACGCGACACATTGCCACGCACTTCACCGGCCAGAACAATCAGATTGGTGGTGGTCAGGGTTTCACAGGCGACGCGCGCATTGGGATCGTGAGTCAGAAATTCATCCACCACAGCATCCGAAATCATGTCGCAAATCTTGTCGGGATGTCCTTCGGACACGGATTCGCTGGTAAAGAGATAATCGTTCCTGGCCACTGCACATTCTCCCAAATAATTTAACCGGGATGACATATCATCTTTATGCGCCCCGCGCACAGATTTATCGCCGACATCCACTTACGGCGTCATACCTGTTACACAGTTGGATTTAAGGCGTGTCCTGTCCCGCCAGAGCCTTGGCCAGATCAACGAACCGCTTACGCACGGACGCATCTTTAATGGCGGCAAAGGCGCGGTTCAGGTGAATGCCTTCTGGCGTATTGACGAAATCCATCAGCATGGGGGTCGGGTCAGCTTCAGCGAAACCCATCCCTTCCCCAACGGTTCCAACGGGCGCATCGTCAAAAAAGAACTGCACCGACACACCAAGAAGTTGTGCTATGCGAAACAACCGGCCGGCGCCGATGCGATTGGCACCCTTTTCATATTTCTGCACCTGCTGAAATGTCAGGTTCAAAGCATCGCCCAGCTTCTCCTGGCTCATCCCGATCAGCATCCGGCGCAAACGCACCCGTCCGCCAACATGCACATCCACGGGATCTGGAACTTTCTTGATCACAGGGTTTCCTATAGTGGTTTTTATTTACATCGATAAAGTGTGTTTAGGGGATAACTGATAGAAAAGTCAAGAAATCATATACTCATAATTGCAAAATAAATTAAACCGGCACGGATTCATGTGTTGTTCTGCGCTAAAATGCTTTTTGGTGTGCGGATCGGCGTACACCGATAAACACTAATGATACCAATGCTATAAGTAAGCCGAACGCAATATCTCCCTGGTCGGCGTAAAGGGTGGCGGGCAGCGCCCGTGGCAAGGCGGCATCAATAATCCCCTCATGGTTTAGCGTCAATTGGGCCCTGCTTCGGCCATAGGCGTCAAACACGGCAGAAATGCCGGTATTTGCGGCGCGGATCAGCGGCAGGCCCTGTTCAACCGCGCGCATGCGCGCCTGCACCAGATGTTGCCGGGGGCCGCTGGTGTCGCCAAACCAGGCGTCATTGGTGACATTCAGCAGCCAGGCCGGGCGATCCGTGGCGTCTACCACGCTATCGGGGAAAATCGCTTCATAACAGATCAGCGGGCTGAACGGCGGCAGGCCAGGCGCGCGCAGCGTTTTCGGGCCGGGGCCAGGGGCAAAGCTGCCAAGATCAACCGTCAGCTTTTTCAGCCCGACAGCGGCAAATATTTCAGGAAAAGGCAGATATTCGCCAAACGGCACCAGATGCGCCTTGTCGTATAGTGCGGGGACGCCACCATCGCCATCCACCACAAGCACGCTGTTATGGATGGGATTGGCGTCATCGCCGGTGGCGGCGCCCATGCGCGGCGCGCCTGTAATCACCGCACCGGTTGCGGGCACCAGCCGCGCCATCTGCGCCAGCGCCGCTTCGGATTGCAGCAGAAAAAATGGCGTTGCGGCTTCGGGCCAGATCACATGGGTTGGGGGCCTGTCCGACGGCGTTGCGGACAAGTCAATCAGGGTGCGGAATATTGCGGCGCGCTGTTCCGGCTGCCATTTGGCGGCCTGCGCAATATTGGGCTGAACGATGCGCAAACGCACACCGGCCACGTCTCCCGGCCCGGCCTGCCCCAGGCGCACGAAACCATATCCAGCCATGCCCAGCAATAGCGCCACACCGCACACAAGCGGGATCGCCACCGGCCCTGTGCGCAATTTTCCATCCGCCAGCAGTGCGGGAAGTGCTGCCAGCGCAACGGTAATCAGGCCCAGCCCATACACGCCAATGATTGATGCATTCTGCATCACCACCAGCAGGGGCGCAAAATCTGCGGACCAGACATAGCCGATCAGGTTCCAGGGAAAGCCGGTAAAAATATGCCCGCGCAACCATTCAAAAAGTGACCAGCACAGCGCCAGCAGCAAAATGCGCGCCGGTCCCGCTGACCAGCCAATCCTGGCCAACAAAGTGGCGGCGGCGCAAAAAACGGCCAGTCCCGCAGGCAGGGCCAGAACGGCCACCGGAATAAAATGCCCGAAGCTTTTCGCGTCCACCGTCAGCGCAAAGCCAACCCAGTACAGGCCCGTCAGAAAAAAGCCGAACCCGAACCACCAGCCAATGGCCGCCGCTGCGCGCAACCCGCGCCAGCCCGCAATACCGCACACCCCATCCAGCAACCATGTCAGCAAAGTGAAACTGACCAGCAGGATGGGCGCGAAATGAAACGGCGCCAGCGCCAGGCTGGTCGCGACGCCTGCCAAAAAAGCTGCGGTAAAGGCGCGCTTGCGCGGCCCCGCCCCCAGCCAGCCTGCGATGCAAGCCAGACGATCCGTGGTCACTTCACAACCGGTTCCGTGTTTTCGCCGCTGTCTTTGGGGCGCGAAAAATGCACCCGCAGGCGTTTGACGCTGCGCGCATCGGCTTCGAGGATTTCAAACTCAAGACCGCCTGGATGCGTGATCAATTCTCCGCGTTGCGGCACGCGCCCGGTCAGGGATGTCACCAGGCCGCCCAGGGTATCGGTATAATATTCCTTGTCGTCGGGCACCAGGCTCAGCCCTGTCGCCTGTTCAAGTTCAGTGACTTCAACGCGGCCATCGGCGTCGAACCCGCCATCATCCGGGCGCGGGGTCAGCATGGGGCCATCTTCGTCATGTTCATCGCGAATTTCGCCGACAATTTCTTCCACCAGATCCTCGATGGTGACCAGACCGTCGGTGCCGCCATATTCATCAATGACAAGCGCCATATGGGTGCGGGTCACGCGCATTTTCAGCAACAGATCGACAGCGCGCATGGACGGCGGCACGAACAGCAGATCCCGGCGGATTTCCTGTATGGAAAATGCTGGTTGCTTTTGCATGCCATCCTGCGACCAGCGGCGCAGCAGATCCTTGATATGCACCATGCCCACCGGTTCATCCAGCGTGTCGCGGTACAGCGGCAAACGCGAATGTCCCGCTTCGTTAAAGGTTTTTATCAGCTCCTCCGGGGTTGAATTCAGATCGACCGCCACGATATCGGCGCGCGGCACCATCACATCATCCAGCCGCAATTGCCCGATGCGCATGATGTTAATCAGCATCATGCGTTCAACCGGCGTGAAATCCGCGCTTTCGTCCAGATGTTCGTCGATGACCTCTGCAAGACTTTCGCGCAGGCTGTCACTGCGCGCGCGGAAGCGGTCGCGCAGGCGGGCAATCAACCGGGAAGGCAACCGGACCGGCAGCGGCGCTTCGCCCTCGGCGGGCTGCGGGTCTGCGCCATGGCCAGCAGTGTTTTCCGGGCTGCTCACGAACGTCCGGCCCCCGCAAGATAGGGATCGGCAATGCCCAGCCGCGCCAGAATCGCGGTTTCAAGCGCCTCCATCTCTATCGCTTCCTGTTCATCTTCGTGATCAAACCCCAGCAGGTGCAATGTTCCATGAATAATCAGATGCGATACATGATCCAGCATCGGCTTGCCAGCGGCGTCCGCCTCGCGCTGCACGGTTTCATACGCCAGTATGACATCGCCCAGCAGACACGGCCCCAGCCCATCATCATCATCCGCTGGAAAGGATAGCACATTTGTTGGCGTGTCGATGTTGCGATATTGCCGGTTCAGATCGCGCACAAAGGCGTCATCGGCCAGCACAATGCTGATCTCATACGCGTCATCCGGCCCCATGCCCTGACCCGCTGCGCCAAGCGCGAAGCGCGGCGAGTCCGCCAGCGCCGCCAGCGCCGCACGGGTGACCGTGTCCGCTATCGCACCTGACTGCGCCCGCCAGTGGGGACATCTGTAATCAACGCCAATTTCATTCATAAGCTGTTCTTAGAGCATGGTTGAGTCAAATGAAACAGCCTGCTGTGCGGGTGAAATCCAGCACTAAAATCGGACATGTCACGCGCTCTCAGCATTCCCCCATTGAAGCCCCCCATTGAGGCGTTGACTTATCGTAGTTTATAAATTACATTTGCTGCGTAATGATCGAATTAAGGCAAACCGGGACATTCCGAAAATGGCGGACCCGGCTCAGGGATGAACGGGCGCGTGTCCTGATTGCGTCACGATTGGACCGCCTCGCCTTTGGTCATGCGGGGGATGTGGAGCCGGTAGGCCATGGGATTAGCGAATTGCGCATCCATTATGGCCCTGGATACCGCATCTACTTCCAGAAGCGGGGGAACACGATCATCGTCCTGCTGTGCGGCGGCGACAAAAGCACGCAAGCGAAGGACATCAAAACAGCGAAGCATCTGGCGGATGAATGGAGTGAATGAAATGGCTGAAAAACTGAGCGTCTATGATCCCGCCGAGGATCTGAATTCCGACGAGGCGATTGCAATCTTCATGGCCGAAGCGTTCCGCACGAATGACGCCGGCTACATCGCGCACGCACTGGGCGTCGTTGCCCGCGCCAAAGGCATGACCCAGATCGCAGGCCAGACAGGGCTATCGCGTGAGCAGCTTTACCGCTCATTCAGCGCGAACGGCAACCCGACATTGAAAACGACGCTGGCGGTCATGAAAGCGCTGGGCATAGAGCTGACCGCGAAGGTTGCGGCGGGTTTGTAAACTTCCCCGCAGACAAAGGGAACATCACCTTTTTTCTTCCCTACCAGACAAAAGGCCAGACGGTGGAAATTCCTGGCGTTATCCATGGCGCGCGTAAACGGCCGATGGATGGAGGGGGTGCCTACAATTTCAACTATGAAGTGTCCCCTTTTACCCAAACTCGGGCAAGTCCAGGTCAACTTAGGCGGCGGCAGGAAGAGACAGATCACGCCCTATCCTCCTGACTGCAGCGTCTTCGTCACCACGGAAAATTGGCATGGACAGCGACCGGTTTTGTGCACGTTGAAACTTTTTTTTGCTGATAGGGCCCATTTGTGAGTCTTCTATCAAGGCTATAATCTTTAGGTCAGTGCGTTTGAGCTTTTCGGTCTCCATCTGCAAGAGAAGCGCCTCACTAAGCTTTTCGTTCGACGTGACGAAATAGAGCGCGCCGACCATGCTACTTGCCGTGTCTATTGGCTTGATAACCAAGTCGGCGGGAAATTCACTGAGCGTTCTATCGATGGCCGCGCTCTCATTGAAAGTTGCAACTGCGCCATAGCGCTCCTTGAGGGCCGCAATCGCATCCTCGCGGAAGGTAGAACGCACTACATCGCGCGTCAGCAGCTCAAGGTCACGCACGCGAATAAGCGAGGAAAGGAAGTTGGTGAGATGTGGACCGATATCCTCAGCCGGAAAGGACTGGCTGTGTATCTCGTAGGTGTCCTGATCCCAGCTAGCTCCCCCCTGAGCGAGGATCGCCTCAAGAATCTGGCCACGCTGTCCCTGGTCGATCGGTATGCCAGAACCGACGAGGCGAGCGAGGTATTCGCCGTCATCCTCAATACGATAACCGTCTCCATCCTCCACGACGTAACAGCCAATCGGATCGCCGGAACGATCAGCAAAAAATGTGCTTACGGCAAATCCGCACGGGACCGGATTCACCTTGATTGAGGAACAGAAGGTCTGACAAAGGACCCTTTCAAGAAAATCAGGGTTTATCATAACAGCGAACCCTTAATTTCCTGAACGCGGAAGTGGCGCTTGGCAGCCTCCCAAAAACTTCCCTCCGTCCAGGCATTGTTGCGGCGGTGGTAAGCCTCGGGACCCGCTTGGGGAACCCGGATTAGATCATCAAGGCTGGCCGGACCAGATTCTATTCCGCCGCGTTGGCAATGCGCATGCGCATGTAACCCCGGATGACTGCCATGATGCTCGAACCGGCCGACTGTCGAAGCAGAACCATCTTCGGCGAGCTTCATAAGGATAGCCTTCCAATTGTCCCGTCTAGGATTGCACTGAGCCAGCAGCACATATTTTCCACTCTTGCCGTTGGCCCTGGCAGATCGCCACATCCATCCGTTCCTGATCGGTGTCGTTTTAGGAAAAAGTGGCGCATATCTAGGAGCGAGATCATCTGTCTTCCACTGTGTGTCAGATTCTAACTCTTTCTTTTCCCTAATAATCTGCCTTACGCGCATAGGCCGCCCTTAAACCTGAATGACGTCAAAATAAAGCAAAAACATTAACCTACCCCTTGCCCCCCATCTTCGCCCGCGCTTCATACGCCCGCACGATCCGCCCGACCAGGGGGTGGCGGACCACGTCGCTGTCGGTGAAGCGCAGCATGGAGATGCCTTCGACGCCGTGTAGGATGTCGATGGCCTCATTGAGGCCGGATTTCATGCCGTGCGGCAGGTCGATCTGGGTCGGATCGCCGGTGATCGCCATGCGGGAATTTTCGCCGAGCCGCGTGAGAAACATTTTCATCTGCATCGGGGTGCAATTCTGCGCCTCGTCCAGAATGACATAGGCGTCGCGCAGGGTGCGGCCGCGCATGAAGGCGAGCGGGGCGACCTCGATTTCGCCGCTTTCCAGCTTGCGGGCAATCTGGTCGCCGGTGAACATGTCATGCAGCGCGTCATAGAGCGGGCGCAGGTAAGGATCGACTTTTTCGCGCATGTCGCCGGGCAGAAAGCCCAGCCGCTCGCCCGCCTCGACCGCCGGGCGGGACAGGACCAGCCGGTCCACCTTGCCTTCCGCCAGCATGCTGGCCGCCACCGCCACCGCCAGATAGGTTTTGCCTGTGCCCGCCGGACCCAGGCCGAACACCAGATCATCGCGCCGCAGCGCCTCGATATAATGCGCCTGCACCGGCGAACGCGGCGCAATGCGGCGCCGGCTCATCTGTATCGTGACACCTTCATCGGCCATGGAATAGACGCGCTCCCCCGCTATGGTTCCCAGGGCCATGCGGATGGCCGCCTCAACCTCGGCCTTGCCCAGCTGGCGTTTGGCCTGCGCCTGTTTGTACAGATCACGCAGGACGGTGGCGGCAACCTGACGTTCAGCGGGCTGTCCGGTGATGACAATCTTGTTGCCGCGCGCCACACAGGCCACACCGACCCGGTCCTCGATCAGGGCCAGATGGCGGTCATGCTCGCCCAGCAATTGCAACAGTAACCGGTTATTATCAAACTCCAGCATCAGGGACGCCTGCGCATCCCCCTGGGGTTCACGTTCCCCCAGAATTGGGCTCATGCCCGTATCCGCGCTCAATGTCCGCCGCCTATTGCTAATGGGTTCATTCCGCTGCCACCTTTGTGTGAGAGAGCACATTTCCCTGCAGGCTGTTTGATCCGGTTCCAATGATCTGTGTGCGGACAATCTGTCCAATCATGTCCGCGCCGCCTTCGGCGAACACGGGTTGCAGATAGGGGCTGCGGCCAATGATCTGGCCGGCATGGCGGCCGGGCTTTTCAAACAGCACCGGCAATTCACGGCCCACGCAGCTTTCATTGAAGGCAAGGCGCTGTGTATCCAGCAGCGCCTGCAGGGCGGCCAGCCGTTCGGATTTAACGCGTTCCGGTATCTGGCCGTCCATCGTGGCGGCGGGTGTGCCGGGGCGCGCGCTGAACTTGAACGAAAAGGCGCTGGCGAAGCCCACGGCGCGCACCAGATCAAGGGTGGCCTCAAACTCGGCATCGGTTTCACCGGGAAAACCGACGATAAAATCCGATGACAGGGCGATATCGGGCGTAGCTGCGCGAATGCGTTCGACCAGCCGCAGATAAAATTCCGCCGTATGGCGGCGGTTCATCACATCCAGAATGCGGTCGGAACCCGACTGCACCGGAAGATGCAGATAGGGCATCAGTTGCGGCACCTCCGCATGGGCGCAAATCAGATCTTCGTCCACCTCGCCGGGATAGCTGGTGGTGTAGCGGATGCGCGCCAGCCCGTCAATTTCCGCCAGCCGCCGGATCAGCTGGCCCAGCGAACAGGTTTCGCCCTTTCCCGCATTGCCGTGATAGGCGTTCACATTCTGCCCCAGCAGGGTGATTTCGCGCACGCCCTGCGCCACCAGCCGTCTGGCCTCGGCCAGCACAGGCGGCACGGGCCGGGAATATTCGGCCCCACGGGTATAGGGCACCACGCAATAGGTGCAGAATTTGTCGCAACCTTCCTGAATGCTCAGAAATGCGGCAACACCGGGCGCCTGATGATCTTCGGGCAGGGTATCGAATTTTTCCGCCGCCGAAAAATCCATACCCACGGGTTTTTCGCGTCCGCCCCTGGCGTTAAAGCCCTGTGCGCGCGCAAGCATTTCCGGCAGACGGTGATAGGCCTGCGGCCCGAACACCATATTGACGACGGGTGCGCGGCGCAGAATTTCATCGCCTTCGGCCTGGGCCACACAGCCCGCCACGGCAACCATCATGTCCGCGCCAGCAAGACCCCGGTCACGTTTAAGATCCCGGATACGGCCCAGATCGGAATAAACCTTTTCCGCTGCTTTTTCGCGAATATGACAGGTATTGAGAATGACCAGATCCGCCGCGTCGGGAGTATCTGTCAATGCGTACCCAAGCGGGATCAATATGTCCGCCATGCGATCCGAATCATAGGCATTCATCTGACAGCCATAGGTCTTGATGAAAAGCTTTTTCGGCAATTCAGTATTGCTCCGCGGTCAGGCGCATCCGGAACATCGTTCTCCTAGGTGAAGTTGGATTCTACCGTCTGATACTAGCATCAGAAGGGAGTTTTCACAAGCAATGCGGCCGGTCCGGTTATTGGATGTCCAGCCCGCGCGCGCCCGTAAGATCGGCCCCGTCAAACACAGCGCCGCTCACCTGTGCATGGGATAGATTGGCGTAACGCAGACAGGCCCCGTTTAACCTTGCGCCAATCTGCCGCCCGCCCGCAACCAGCAGGGCGCCAAGATTGCTTTCACGAAGATTCGCATGGTTAAGACGTGCGCCAGTAAGGTTGGCCCCGCGCAGATCGGCACCGCGCAAATTTACCCCGCGCAGATCGGCGCCCATCAACTGCGCCCCCTGCAACGCAGCGCCGCGTAAACTCAGCCCGTAGAATACGGCATTTTCCGCCTTTAGCGCCGTAAGTTCGCAGCCTTCCAGATCGCCGGTATTGCGCAGGTCAAAACCGCTTAAATCAGCATACTGTCCCGAGGCGCCCCCGCTTGAAACCCATACTGCATGATCGTGTAATAATTCACTCAGGGGTTTTCCCAATTCCTTAACACACCTGCCCGCCGGGACGTCGGTCAGCTCCTTCGCCAAGGCGGTTCTGTTAAGGATTGTCCGGTTCAGGGTTGCGCCGCATAGAATTACGCCATTGAGGGATGCGCCGGTCAAATCCGCGCCGGTCAAATCAGCCCCATGCAAAATGGCATGGTCAAGCCGGACGTTTTTCATGTTTGCCCGCGTCAGATTACAGCGCGTCATATTTGCGTCGGTAAAATCGGACTGCGGTAAAACAAAACCTGTGCGGGCTGAATCTTCGGAAATAGTTTCCACTCCGCCTGCATGCGACAGATAATTGAACACACCTATTTTTTGCCGCTCGGCAATGGCGCCTTCGCGCAGATCAGCCTGGGTTAGATCGGCACGGACAAGATTAGCCCCGCGTGCGCATATGCCGCGCATATCCGTGCGGCGTAATATCGCCCCGCCCAAATCCGCATCGCGCAAATCCGCCGCAAAAAATGCGGCGCGTTCCAGCATGGTGCCGGAAAGATCGGTTTTGAACAAACGGGCGCCGGTAAAATCCGTGTCAGAAAGATTGCAGTTCACCAGATTAAGGCCCGACAAATCATGAAATGAGAAATCCGCCCGTGCGCCACCTAAAGCGCCGGAGTTTAATTTTTTATGCTTGCGGATAATCACGTCCACCTGGGCCTGACTAAGCGTCACCAGCGGGCGCAAGCGTAAATTGGTCAATTAAAACACCTGGAATATCCATGGACAGGCCCGGACTATAGAACTTTAGACCTAAAAGTTTATTTAAGAAATATGACGCCTGCCTTTTCACCTGTCCGCCAGAGCCATGCCTTTGACCTGGGCGAAGAGCTGGCTGCCCGGGCGCAGGGCCAGGATGTCCCAGGATTTGCGGGTAATACTGGACATCAGACGGGTCTGCCCGGTGACGCCAAGGCCGAGCAACACCAGCATCTGGTTGGGGCTGACCATCTGCGCTGACAGGATGCAGGCGGGCAGAACGTTCAGCACACTGGTACCGCCGGGTTGTTGGGTCGCAAGGCTGACATCGCTGGCGCGCACACGGATACGCCGCACGGTTCCCGCCGCGCCCATGGGCCCGGGCACAAAAAACGGCAGGCCATCAATACGGCACTGGCTCACATCATACTGCGCATCATATTGTTCCACCGTCAGGGAAAGCACGGCGGCGGCTTCCGGCAACCGCGCCAGAGGCAGTGACAGATCGGTGAGCAATTGGCTCAGCGGGCCTGCGGCCTGCACCTGGCCGTCCTTGTTCATCAGCACCAGATGATCAGCCAGCCGTTCCACTTCCACAAGATCATGCGAGACATAGATGATGGGAATGGAAAGCGCGCGGGGCAGGCTTTCGAGGTAAGGCAGAATTTCGTTCTTGCTCTGGCGGTCCAGCGCCGACAGCGGTTCATCCATCAACAGCAGACGTGGTTGTGACAGCAGCGCCCGGCCAATGGCGATGCGCTGGCGCTGCCCGCCCGAAAGCGTTGCGGGGGAACGCGCCAACAGATCGCGGATGCCCATCAGATCGATGATCGGATCCAGCCCGATAGTATGCGTTTTCGCGCGGCGCAGGCCATATTGCAGATTGCCCAGAACCGGCAGATGCGAAAACAGGCGTGGTTCCTGAAACACATATCCGACGGATCGTTTGTGCGGGGGCAGGAACTGATCCGCATCCTGCCACACCGCGCCATCGGCCCTGAGATAGCCATCCGCCAACCGTGTCAGCCCCGCGATGCAGCGCAGCACGGTGGTCTTGCCGCACCCCGATGGGCCGAACAGGCCGGTAATGCCCCTGGCGGGTGTGTTAAACGACACGTCCAGATTAAAGCCGCCAACCGCGCCCCTGAACCGCGCTTCAACGCCGCTCATGGTTGCGGGGTTCCGGTGCGTTTGGCGATCAGCATGGTGAGCAGGATCACCACAAACGAAAACACCAGCATGCCCGCAGACAGCGCATGCGCCGCGCCCCATTGCATGGTCTCGACATAATCAAAAATGGTGATGGAAAGTGTTTTGGTTTCGCCGGGAATATTGCCGCCGATCATCAGCACCACCCCAAACTCCCCCACCGTATGCGCAAAGCTGAGGATCGCGCCGGACAGAATGCCGCCGCGCGCCAGCGGCGCCACCACGGAAAAAAATGCATCCAGCGGCGATGCGCGCAACGTCGCCGCTGCTTCCAGCGGGGCATCGCCGATCAATTGAAACGCATTGCGCACCGGCTGCACCATGAAGGGCAGCGAATAAATCACCGATCCGATCAGCAGCCCTTCAAAACTGAAGGCCAGCGTGCGCATGCCAAACATTTGTAACAATGGCGCAAGCGGGCCGTTCGGCCCCATCGCCACCAGAAGATAAAACCCCAGCACAGTCGGCGGCAGCACCACGGGCAGCGCCACCAGCGCCGCCACCGGCTCAACCCACCAGCTTCTGGATCGCGCCAGCCACCAGGCCAGCGGCACACCCGCCGCCACAAGGATCAGCGTGGTAAGCGTCGCGAGTTGCAGGGTAAGCGCAATGGCCTGCCACATGGTTCTGTTACTTCCCCGGTGACGTGCCGTAACCGTGCCGCCGGATGATCCCGGCCGCCTGCGGACTTTTCAGAAAGGCGAAAAACGCGATCGCGGCTTCATTCCCGGCACCTGTCATCAGGAGTACCGCATCCTGCAGAATGGGAGTGTACAGATTTTCCGGCACGGTCCAGCGTGATCCGGCGGCCTGCCCTGTTAATTGCGACAGCGCCACAAAGCCAAGTTCCGCATTGCCGCTGGCGATGAACTGGAAGGTCTGGGCGATGCTTTCCCCCTGCGCGATTTTGGGCGCAGCACTTTCATAAAGCCCCAGCGCCTTCAGGCTTTCGATGGCCGCCGCCCCATAGGGTGCGCTGGCCGGATTGGCGATGGCGATATGCGTGAAGCCCCCCCGGCGCAGTACCGCGCCGTCTTCATCAATAAAACCGGGCCTTGCGCTCCACAGAACCAGTTTTCCAATCGCATAGGTAAAGCGCGTATCGGCAACCGCCCAGCCTTCGTCCTCGGCCTTTTTGGGGCGGATAGTGTCCGCTGACAGCAGAATATCAAACGGCGCGCCCTGTGTGATCTGCGTGTAAAGCTGTCCGGAAGCGCCGAAGCTGAGACCGGCGGTATGCCCGGTTTTCGCATGAAACCCGTCCGCGATTTCCTGTGCCGCCGCCGTGAAATTCGCCGCCACCGCCACCGAAACCTTTCCGGCATGGCCGGACGCCGGGGCCAGCGCAAGAAGCCCCACGCACAGCGCAGCAGGCAACAGGCTTCTGCATTTCATCCGTAATGTGATCATAAAATTGAACCCTCCGGCGCCTGGATCAAAATTCGTTGCAGGCTTCTTATCATAAGCGATCTTCCCGGAGCCTGTCCTCAATTGCGTTGCTGTGCGGATGATGTCACACTTATCCGGAATAACCGGCAAAACAGCAAGAGGATCAGGTCCATGAGCGACGCAATTACCCCATTCACATTGTCCGTGCCGCAGGCGGCGCTGGATGATCTGGCGCGCCGGCTGGACGCTACGCGCTGGCCGGAACGCGAAGTGGTGAACGACTGGACGCAGGGCGCGCCGCTGGCCAGGGTGCAGGCGCTGTGTCACCACTGGCGTCATAAATATGACTGGCGGCGCATTGAGTCGCATCTCAACGGGCTGGGGCAGTTCAAAACTGAAATTGACGGGCTGGATATTCATTTTCTGCATGTACGCTCCAGACATCCGAATGCGATGCCGCTGCTTATTACCCATGGCTGGCCCGGATCGGTGATTGAATTCATGAAGGTCATTGGCCCGCTGACCGATCCGGTTGCGCATGGCGGCAAGGCGGAGGATGCGTTTGATGTCATCGCGCCGTCCCTGCCCGGCTATGGCTTTTCCGGCAAGCCTGCGACAACAGGATGGGGCGTCGCGCATATCGCCGATGCGTGGGGCAAACTGATGACGCGCCTTGGCTATACCAAATGGGTGGCGCAGGGCGGTGATTGGGGGGCGGCCGTCACCACGGCCATCGGCGTCGCCAGGCCTGCGGGATGCCTCGCTGTTCATGTGAATATGCCGCTGATATTTCCCGGGCCCGATGATATGGGGGATCTGACCCCCAGGGAAAAATCGGCCGTGGAGGCCATGGCCTATTATCAGCAATGGGACTCGGGCTATTCCAAACAGCAATCGACCCGGCCGCAAACCGTCGGATACGGCCTGGTCGATTCCCCCGCCGGACAGGCCGCCTGGATTTACGAAAAAATGTGGGCCTGGACCGACAATAACGGTAATCCCGAAGATGTGCTGAGCCTGGATGAAATGCTGGATAATATCATGCTGTACTGGCTGCCGGGTGCGGGCGCATCCTCCGCGCGGCTATATTGGGAAAGCTTCGGCAATGCGTTCGGCTCCACCAAACTGGAAATTCCGGTGGGCGTCAGCATCTATCCCAAAGAAATCTTCCGCGCCTCACGCCGCTGGGCCGAAAAGCACATGGCCAACATTATTCACTGGAACGAGCTGGACCGCGGCGGACATTTCGCGGCGTGGGAACAGCCCGAACTGTTCGTGGGTGAAATTCGGAATTGTTTCCGCCAGTTCCGCTGAGGGGCGCGTGACATGCGTGTTCGCTACAGACGCGATCCGAAATCCATCTGTTGATGCAGTACACTGATGATCCCGATCCCGCCGCCGGATATCTGACAATATAATCGGCCTGCGCCTCGAGCACACCAGCCATACGCCGCTTTTTCACGAATTTGAGGGTGTCGAAAGTTACGGTCGCCGTGGTTTGTTTGTAGCAAAATATCCAGAGCAGTCAATAAAAGGGATGTCATCCTGAGCGAAGCGACCAGGCTACGCCGAAGGGAAGCTTCAGCTTCGCCCAGGCGAGAGGATCTCCCGCGCGGGAATTCCGCCGATGGGGATCCTTCGGGCTGCGCCCTCAGGATGACACCCTTCTTTTTTCCTTCTCACCTTGTGGGAGAAGGTCAGGATGAGGGGGGGCGCATTTATGCGCGTAAAAAGTTTTTATACACGGCCCCCTCACCCCAACCCTCTCCCACGCTTGCCATGCCGTAGCCTTCTGGCGAAGGCTGGAGGGGAGAGGGAGCTACATACCGTGAACAAAATTTCATATGCGATAGCCCTGATGACGAGAGGGGACGGCTTGGGGCATAAGGCCGCTGGTATAAGGGCCTTGCGGCAAAAGCGCCGAATCGCTTTCAGCGCCGCGCGCATCGTGTAAAGCTGCGCCGACACAGCGATAACAGGGGAACGGGCGGCGCCGTATGATTTCAGGACAGGGTAAATCTGGCGCGGTTCTTGTGCTTGGCGTTCTGCTGATCGCGATTGCCGGATGGTGGCTGGGCAGCCGGGACAAGCCGCAACCGGTGGCGGATGCCCCCGCGCAAACCTCCGTCCATGTGATTCCCCGGACATTCTTCGACTATCAGAAACCCACGGCGCCCGTTATGGGGCCGTTTACGCCACCCATTCCAGCACCCATGGCAGCACCCATGGCGCCCCCCATTGCAAATGTTCCGGCGCATCCTGTTCCCCCGCCGCGTCACGGTGGGGCACGGCCCGCACCCCCGGCGCCGGACGCCATGCAGCCACAGGCCTGGATGCGGCATGCGCAGGCCAGCCCCGCCAATCCGGGCAATTTGCCGCTGATTGCGATTGTCATCGACGATCTGGGCGTGGCGCCCGCCCGCGTGGCGGCGGCGCTGGCGCTGCCTGCGCCGATGACGATGGCCGTGCTGCCCTATGCAAGTGACGCGGCGGCGCTGGCCCGCCGGGCGCGGCTGCTTGGCCATGAAGTGCTGGTGCATCTGCCGATGGAGGCCACAAACGGGCAGGATCCGGGGCCGCATGCCCTGCTGGCGGAACAGACCCCGGCGGCGTTTGCGCAAAATATGCAGTGGAACCTGTCGCGTCTTGCGGGCTATGTCGGCGTCAACAACCATATGGGCAGCAGGCTGACACAGAACAGCGCCGCAATGGCTATGGTGATGCAGGAACTAAAACGCCGCGGATTGCTGTTTCTGGATTCGCGCACGGCAAGGCACACGCTTGGCGCCAGCACCGCGCGCGCGACCGGGGTGACGGCGCTGGAACGCGATGTGTTTCTGGACAATGTGATCACGCCGGAAATGATCCGCATACAGATTGGAAAGGCCGAAGAAATTGCGCGGCGCAAAGGCTACGCCATTGCAATCGGCCATCCGCATCCGGCAACCATCAATGCGCTAACGCAATGGGCCGCCGGCATGGAAGCGCGTGGCTTCCGGCTTGCCCCGCTGTCGGCCATTGCGCGCATGGGACCATCCGGGGGGCGGCTGGTTTCGCTGCCGCCCCCCGGCGGCTAGTTGAAACTTACGCCATCGCCTTTTGCAGGTTTGTGTCGATGGCGTCGAGGAAATCCTCGGTGGTCAGCCAGGGTTCGTCCGGGCCGATCAGCAGCGCCAGATCCTTGGTCATCTTGTCGCTTTCCACGGTTTCGATGCACACCTTTTCGATGCGCTGCGCAAAGGCGGTGACTTCGGGCGTGCCATCGAGCGCGCCGCGGTGCGCCAGCCCGCGCGTCCAGGCGAAGATCGAGGCAATCGGATTGGTCGAGGTTTTTTCGCCGCGCTGATGCTGGCGGTAATGGCGCGTCACCGTGCCATGCGCCGCTTCGGCCTCCATGGTCTTGCCATCGGCGGTCATCAGCACGCTGGTCATCAGGCCCAGCGAGCCGAAGCCCTGCGCGACCGTATCGGACTGCACGTCGCCGTCATAATTCTTGCAGGCCCAAACAAAGCCGCCGCTCCATTTCATCGCGGCGGCGACCATGTCGTCGATCAGGCGGTGCTCATAAATGATGCCGGCCTTTTTGAAACCATCCGCATAATGACTATCGAATATTTCCTGGAACAGATCCTTGAAGCGCCCGTCATAGGCCTTGAGAATCGTGTTCTTGGTGGACAGATAGACCGGCCATTTGCGCTGAAGGCCGTAATTCAGGCAGGCATGCGCGAAATCGCGGATCGATTCATCCAGATTGTACATGCCCATGGCGACGCCGCCGCCGGGAAAATCAAACACGTCATAGTTCACCGGCGCGCCGCCGCCATCGGGCGTGAAGGTCATGGTCAGCTTGCCCTTGCCCGGCACCACGAAATCCGTCGCCTTGTACTGATCGCCAAACGCATGGCGGCCGATCACGATGGGCTGGGTCCAGCCCGGCACCAGGCGCGGCACATTCTGCATGATGATCGGTTCACGAAATACCGTGCCGCCCAGAATGTTGCGGATGGTGCCGTTGGGCGATTTCCACATTTTCTTGAGGCCGAACTCCTTCACCCGTTCCTCGTCCGGGGTGATGGTGGCGCATTTCACGCCCACGCCGTATTTTTTGATTGCCTCGGCGGAATCGATCGTGACCTGGTCATTGGTGGCGTCACGGTTTTCCATGCCGAGGTCATAATATTTCAGATCCACATCCAGATAGGGAAGGATCAGCTTTTCGCGGATCATCTGCCAGATGATGCGCGTCATTTCGTCGCCATCGAGTTCAACGACGGGGTTTTTGACCTTGATCTTGCTCATGCTGCTTCCTCATTTCGGACTGGATAAAATAGGCTGTCGCAGCGATATAGCATCATGGATGTCTGGCGTCGATAACCCGCTTGGCGTCGATACCGCGATGGCTGTGCTGCTCGATATAGTCCACCGCCGCTTCAACCGTGTCGGCCAGATAGAAATAGTCCTGGCCCGCCCCGGTCAGGAAGCCCTCATCGCACATAATGCGCAGCATCTGCACCAGGGGCGTCCAGTAGCCGGTATTGTTCAGCAGCGCACAGGGCTTGTTATGCAATCCGATCTGATGCCAACTGAGAATTTCAGCAATCTCGTCCAGGGTGCCGGAACCGCCGGGCAGCGCAATAAAGCCATCCGACATTTCAAACATGCGCATTTTGCGGGCATGCATGGTCGCCTCGATATGGCGCATGGAAATTCCCTTCAGGCCGACCTCAAGTTCCTCCAGATGCCGGGTGATGATCCCAACGACATGGCCACCCGCATCCATTGCAGCTTGCGCGGTAATGCCCATCAGGCCGATGCTGCCGCCGCCATAGACCATGCGAATCCTGCGGTCTGCGAGTAAGGTTCCCAGTTGGCGCGCCGTGGCGGAATGTACCGGGTTCCTGCCGGTCTTTGAACCGCAATAGACGCAGATAGATTTTTGTCTGCTCATGCCTGGTTTGCTCTATGCTGTCTAAGATGGTTAATCATAACAGGAAAAGGTGACTGAAGTGTGATGCGCCGGAAGCATTTAACAAGGTCATTCATATTGTCGCGGCGCGAGATCCTGATCTTGCTGGCCTTTTTCCTGCTTGCCGTGCTGACCATTATCGCCAGGTTTGCGTTTCAGCAAGGACAGACAGCGACGGAGCAATCCAGAATTGCAGCCACCGAATCAGCCACCAGTACGGCGGCACCAATCCCCATTGATCCCGGTTTCGATGTCGTGCGCGTTACGCGCGACGGGCGCGCCGTAATGGCGGGACGCGCGGCCCCCGGGGCAAGGGTGATCGTCAAGTCCGGCGATCTGGTGCTGGGGCAGGTCATGGCGGACAAGCGCGGCGATTGGGTGATGATCCCTGAGACGCCCCTGAAGCCAGGCGCACAGGTGCTTACGCTTAGCGCCCAATTGGGCGAAGATGGGCCGGTTTTATCCAAAGATTCAGCCATTATTTCGGTACCGGATCGTCCCGATGGGGATGTTTTCGTGGCGGTCAGCCGGCCCGGCAAGCCGACCCGCATCCTGGATCAGGGCCTGCCCGATGCCACCCCAACCGGGGTTAGCGTGGCGGGGATTGATCTTGCCCCTGAGGGGGGCGCCATGCTTTCCGGGCGCGCCGAACCTGGCCGGCTGGTGCGGGTATATCTGGATAATCAGGCGGCGGGCGAGGCGCTGGCGGATGAAAAAGGCCATTGGGAACTGGCCCATGCCGGGACCGTTGCAGCCGGAGAGCACAAATTGCGCGCCGATCAGCTTGATCCTTCGGGGAAAGTCCTGCTGCGTGCAGAAGTGGCGTTTTCACGCGCTGAACAAGGCCAGCTTGTGATGGGCAGGCAGCAGGTCATGATCATGCAGGGCAACGCCCTGTGGGAAATTGCCCGCAGCATCTATGGCTCGGGTATTGCCTATAGCGTGATTTTCACAAACAACAAACAACAGATCCGTGATCCCGACCTGATCTATCCCGGGCAGATATTTGACATTCCCGCCGCATCCGCCGCGCCGTCAGGAAAATAAAGGGCCCAGCCCCATCACACAATTCCGTGATTTTTTAAGCAATGTTGAAATTTGACTGGCGTGACATGGCTGACTCGTATTAGCTTATTCACAAGATCAACAATAAGGCCTGACATGGAATCTGGAGCGCGAGTGACTATCAGTAAAAAACGCCAGAGCCGCAGCAGGAACAAACAGTATCCACTAGGTAACGCAGTCAACGACATGGGAGGGGACTAATGGCCATTCGATCGGCTTTTATATTGGGGTTATTTGCAGCGGGGGTTTTTGCCGGAACAGCCGGGGCGGAAGTTCCCGCCGAGGTAGCCGCGCGGCTCGGTCAGGATCTGACTCCGTTAGGTTCACAAAAATCCGGCAACAAGGATGGGACCATTCCTGAATGGACCGGCGGTCTGTCCGAAATTCCAGCAGGGGTCACCTATAAGCAGGGGGACAGGCACCCCGATCCGTTCGCTGCTGATCAGCCGCTATATACCATTACTTCAGCGAACATGGCGCAATATGCGGACAAGCTGACGGAAGTCAGCACCGCGTTGCTGACCGCCTATCCCGACGCCTACAAGATGAATGTCTATCCGACCCGCCGTTCCTGCGCCAACCCGCCAAGCGTCTATGAGGCGAACAAGAAGAATGCGGTGGGCGGCATAATGTCAGCAAGCGGTGATGGCTTTACCGGATCGATAAATGGCGCCCCATTCCCAATTCCCGGCAACGCCAACGAACATATCTTTAATCAGCGATTGCAATTCCGCAGTTATAAGCTGACACGCCAATATGTGTCTGTAGCCCCGACCCGTAACGGTGAATATTCAGTCTATACCATCCAGGATGAAGTGATTTTTCCGTGGAGCGATCCATCCAAAACCACGACGGAATCCCTGGATAATGTCTGGGCCTTTTATATCAACAATACGATCGCACCGGCCCGCGCCGCGGGTAATGTGGTACTGATTCACGATACAATTGATGCCGTGAAGGGCCAGCGCAAGGCCTGGGTATACAGCCCTGGCACCCGCCGGGTGCGCCGCGCGCCCAATATCGCCTATGACAATCCCAGCTTTAATGATGATGGCCTGTCCACCATCGACTCCTTCAACATGTTTAACGGCGCGCTGGATCGGTACGACTGGTCTTATAACGGGCGTGCCGAGGCGATCATTTCCTACAATAATTATCGCCTGGCCAGTTCTGACGTGAAATATGCGGATATCTTCAAGCCGACAGTCATCAATCAGGATTATCCGCGTTACGAGCTGCACCGCAACCATGTGATCACCGCAAGCCTGCGGTCTGACACGCGGCACATCTATTCCAAGCGCGTGTTCTGGCAGGATGAAGATTCCTACAACACGGTCGCCAGCTCCCAATATGATGCGCGCGGCAAGATCTGGCGGGTGCAGGAACAGTTCCCCTATGTGTTCTATAATGTTCCAAGCTGCAATACCGCCGGGGCCGTGGTTTATGATCTGAATGCCGGCCGTTACACGGGACAGGAATTCTTCAATGAGGAACCCTCGATCAACCATTTTGCGGACGAACTGACCATGGACCGGTATACGCCGGATTATATTCGCCGTGTTGGTGTTCGCTAACCAGCAGAATATGCTTTAAGATGGCGGGGCCGGTGGACATGTACCACCGGCCCCGTTTTTTTTGGCAGGTATAACGAACGTGCGATCTCTTGCAGGCGGCGCCGAGGATAGTCCGGCGCCAGAAAATCAATGGCAAACACTGGCGACGGTTGCGCCATATTTATGGCCGGCCGGCAGGCGTGATTTGCGCCTGCGCGTGGTCCTGGCCGTCATCCTGCTGCTGTTATCCAAAATCGTCACCGTCTATGTGCCGTTTCTCTATAAGGCCGCCGTAGACAGTCTGGGGCCGCAGGCGTCGGGCGGCAGTGTGGCGGCGGCGGCCGCTGCTGGCAATGCCGGGCGAATCGCCGCCAATCTTGATCTGCTGGCGGTCCCCATCACGCTCATTCTGGCCTATGGCTTTGCGCGCACCCTGCAACAGATATTTACCCAGGGGCGCGATGCGGTGTTTGCCGATGTCAGCCAGCATGCGGCACGGCGTCTGGCGCTGATCACGTTTCAGCATGTGCACGCGCTGTCGTTGCGCTTTCATCTGGACCGGCGCACCGGCGGGCTTAGCCGCATCATTGATCGCGGCACCAAAGGCATTGATTATCTGTTGCGCTTCAGCCTGTTCAATATCATCCCGACGATACTGGAAATCATACTGGTCGCCGGTATATTCTTTTATGTTTTCGATGCCTGGTACATGCTGGCGACGCTGGGCATGGTTGGGGCCTATATCTGGTTCACCTTCACGGTGACGGAATGGCGCACCCGGCATCGTAAAATCATGAATGACCGCGACACCGAAGCCAATACCAAGGCCATCGACAGCCTGCTGAATTTCGAAACCGTAAAATATTTCTGCAACGAGGAACATGAAAGCAAACGCTATGACCAGTCGCTGGCGGGATATGAAAAGGCCTCGGTGATCACCAATAAAAGCCTGTCCTTTCTGAATACCGGCCAGGGCGCCATCATTGCCGCGGGACTTGTTGTGATGATGTGCATGGCGGGCAATGGCGTAATGGCGGGAGAGCGCAGCATTGGCGATTTTGTGCTGGTCAACGCCATGCTGGTGCAGCTTTTCGTGCCGCTGAACCTGCTGGGATCGGTGTATCGCGAAATCCGGCAATCCCTGGCCGACATGGAAAGCATGTTCAGCCTGCTGCATCAGACGCCGGAAATCCAGGACGCGCCGGGGGCGCCGGAACTGTTGGTGACGGGCGGCGAAATCAGATTCGAACATGTGCGTTTCACCTATGAGGCGGGCCGCACCATTCTGCACGATGTGACATTTACCGTGCCGGCGGGAAAGCGCGTGGCGATAGTCGGCCCCAGTGGCGCCGGAAAATCGACCATCTCGCGGCTGCTATACCGGTTTTTCGACGTCAGCGGCGGGCGCATCCTGATCGACGGGCAGGACATCGCCGGGGTAACGCAGCACTCCCTGCGCGCCGCCATTGGCATCGTGCCGCAGGATACGGTGCTGTTCAATGACAGCATTGGCTATAATATCCGCTATGGCCGCCCTGATGCGGATGAATCCGAAATTTTTGAGGCGGCGCGCCTTGCACGTATCGACCGCTTTGTCGCCAGCCTGCCAAAGGGCTATGACAGCCGGGTGGGCGAGCGCGGCCTGAAACTGTCGGGCGGTGAAAAACAGCGTGTCGCCATTGCCCGGACCATTTTGAAAAACCCGCCCATTCTGATTCTGGATGAAGCCACCTCGGCGCTGGACACCCATACCGAGCGGGAAATTCAGGCGTCGCTGGCCGAGATTTCCGTCAACCGCACGACGCTGGTGATTGCGCACCGCCTGTCCACGATTGTGGATGCGGATGAAATTCTGGTGCTGGATGGTGGACATATTATTGAGCGCGGCAATCATGACAGCCTGCTGCAACAGGGCGGCGCCTATGCGCATTTATGGCAGCGCCAGCAGGTGGATGATGATGAAGTGCGTCAGAAGCAGATATTGCAAGAGGCGATGCTGATAAAATCAACCGCTTAACTTGATACGCGATTAAGGCTACACTGCCGGACCATCTTTCTTTCCCGCATCCAAAGAGCAGATTATCCGCATGGAAGTACTGACTTCAATTTTTGCGCCGATTCATCGCGAAGGGCATCGTTTTATTGCGATCTTCATTGCGGTCACTTTGGTGCTGTTTTTGATTTATGACCCGCTGGGCTGGATCGGCGTTATCCTGACCTGCTGGTGCGCCTATTTTTTCCGCGATCCGGCGCGCGTCACACCCGAACGCAGCGGCCTGGTGATCAGCCCCGCCGATGGCGTGGTTTCGGCCATCGCGCAGGTGGCGCCCCCCATTGAGCTGGACATGTCCGAACCCGTCATGACGCGGGTCAGCGTGTTCATGAATGTATTCAACTGTCATGTGAACCGTATCCCGATCGACGCCACGATCACCAAAATCGCCTATATTCCGGGCCTGTTTTTCAATGCATCGCTGGACAAGGCAAGCGAGGACAATGAACGCAACGCACTGTGCCTGACCACGACCGGCGGCGCACGGCTGGCGGTTGTGCAGATTGCCGGCCTGGTGGCGCGGCGGATCATTTGCTGGGCGGGCGAAAATCAATCGCTGCGGGCCGGTGAACGGTTTGGCATGATCCGGTTTGGCAGCCGCGTGGATGTCTATCTGCCCGAAGGCGTGGCCCCGCTGGTGGTGTTGGGGCAAACCATGGTGGCGGGTGAAACCGTGATTGCCGATCTGAACACCAATGAACCACAGCGTACAGGGCACAGATCATAATGCAGAAAACAGGCGGCGCCACGCATGCCGTTTGACCGTCCCACGCGCCGTTCGCTGCCATTGCGCAGTTTGGCGCCCAATATTCTGACCGTGCTTGGCCTGTGCGCGGGGCTGACCGGCGTGCAACTGGCGATCCATGACCGTTTTGACATGGCGGTGCTGGCCATTGCCGTGGCGTCGATCATCGATACGCTGGATGGAAGGGTGGCGCGCCTGCTGAAGGGCACATCGAAATTTGGCGCGGAACTGGATTCGCTGTCGGATTTTGTCAATTTCGGCGTGACGCCCGCGCTTATTCTGTATCTATGGACACTGGATAAACTGGGCGGGCTGGGCTGGATTATTGTGCTGGGTTTTGCAGTATGCGGCGCGCTGCGTCTGGCGCGATTCAACACCGCACTGGATGCCCCCGGCAAACCGGAATGGAGTGTGAAGTTTTTTACCGGCGTCCCTGCCCCCGCCGGGGCCTGTCTGTCGCTGCTACCGATCCCGCTATTTTTTGTGGGGTGGGAATGGCTGCGCGAGACCCCGTTTCTTGTGGGCATGTATACCTGCGGCATCGCCTTTCTGATGGTCAGCCGCATTCCCACCTTTTCGCTGAAGCGCGCGCATATCGGACGTGAAATGGTATTGCCGATATTGCTGATCGCGGGCGTCTCCGCCGCAGCGGTGGTTGGCTATCCCTGGCTGATGTATGTGCTGACCGGACTTGCCTATCTGGCCCTGATCCCGTTCAGCATCATAAGCCACCGCCGCCACGCCGCACAAAGCGCCGCGCCAGCCGCAGATGATATCACCGCAATGTAGCAGGCCTGGCTATTCAGCTGTATGGATCGGCGGCATCGCGCAGGCCGTCGCCGAAGAAATTGAACGCCAGCACCACCAGGATAACCGGCAGCATGGGCAGCATGATCCAGGGATAAAAGCTGATGGCCGCGATATTTTGCGCCTCAACCAGCAGCACGCCCCAACTGGTGACGGGAGGCCGCAGGCCAAGTCCCAGAAATGACAGCGCCGTCTCGCCCAGAATCATGGACGGAATTGAAAGGGTGGCGCTGGCGATCAGATGGCTCATGAAATTGGGCAGCAGATGCCGCCCGATCAGGCGCGCGGGCCCCGCCCCCATCAGAACGGCGGCGGTGGCGAAATCTTCCTCGCGCAGCGCCATCAGTTTGGCGCGCACCGCCCGCGCCAGACCTGGCCAGTCCAGCAATCCCAGAATCACCGTCAGCCCCGCATAGACCGCCACCGGGGACCAGGTGACCGGAAGCGCCGCAGACAGCGCCATCCACAAGGGCAATTCTGGCATGGCGCGGATAATTTCAATCAGGCGCAGGGTCAGATTATCCACCCAGCCGCCAAAATATCCCGCCATGCCGCCGATCAGCAGCGCCAGCACAAAACTGATGGAAATGCCGATCAGCCCAATAGTCAGCGAGATGCGCGTGCCGTAAATTATCCGCGACAGCATGTCGCGGCCCAGCCGGTCTGTGCCAAACAGATAGAGTGTGCCGTTGCGGGCCGGGCAGACAAGATGAAAATCACCCTGCCATAACCCCCAAAAATGATATTTTGCGCCGGAACAGAAAAACCGCAATTGCTGAACCTGATTTGTGTCGATCTGATAATCCCATTTGAATAAATTCAGATTGGCCACCCCCTTATAGCCATAGACAAAGGGGCCTATGAATTTGCCCTCATGAAACAGATGCACAGCCTGTGGCGGGGCATACAGATAATCCGCATTGCGGTCTTCCAGCGCATAGGGCGCGATCACTTCGCTGAATGGCAGGCTGGCGTAAACCAGCAGCAGGAATATCCCGCTGATATAGGCCAGACGATGGCGTTTGAGTTTCTGCAACACCAGCCGCCATTGTGGCGTGGGCGGGCTGTTGTCGGGCAGTGCGCCAGGCGGATCATAGGGCGCCTGACTGACAAAATGCGGCAACTGATCTGAATAATCGTTCATTGTGCGGCCCTGCCCGCCAGCCGTATGCGCGGGTCCAGCGCCGCCAGCAGCAGATCCGAAATCACCATGCCCACAACTGTCAGCACTGCAACAAACAGCAGGATAAACCCGGCCAGATAATGATCCTGCGCGCGCAGGGCCTGCAACAAAATCGGCCCCACAGTAGGCAGGTTAAGCACCACCGATACGATCACCGAACCCGACACCATCTGCGGCAGCAGGTCGCCAATATCGGCAATAAACGGGTTGAGCGCCATGCGCAGCGGATATTTCAACAGCAGATGCAGCGGCGCCATGCCCTTGGCCCGCGCCGTCGTCACATAGGGTTTTTGCAGTTCATCCAGCAAATTCGCGCGCAGGCGGCGGATCATGGCCGCCGTGCCGCTGCTGCCGATCACCAGCACCGGAATGGCCAGATGCGCCAGCACGGACCGCGCCTTTCCCCATGACCAGGGCGCATCCGCATATTCCGGCGCCATCAGACCGCCAATGGACAGCCCGAACCACAGGTTCGAATAATATAGCAGGATCAGGCCAAGCAGAAAATTGGGCATGGCCAGACCAAGATAGCCCAACAGGGTAAAACTGTAATCCGCGACGCTGTACTGGCGCGCCGCCGACAGGATGCCAATGGGAAACGCAATCATATAAATGAGCAGAACCGTTGCGAAATTCAGCAGCACGGTAAGGACCAGACTGTCCCCCAGCACATCCTCAACGGGTTTGTTATATTCGAATGACCAGCCCCAATTGCCCTGCAGCAGGCCGGAAAATCCGTTCCGTCCCGGCCATACGCCGATCCATAGGCCATAACGTTCAATCAATGGCCGGTCGAAACCGAACTCGGCGCGCAAAAAGGCGATCTTGCCGGGATTGGCGTCTTCGCCCTGGGCCGTTAGCTCCGCCACCTGATTGGAAAGATAATCCCCCGGCGGCAATTGTATGACCATAAAGATCAGTACACTGATGGCAATCAGTGTGGGAATCATAATGCTGATGCGGTTCAGGAAATATCGCCCCATGATGCTTATGGTCCGCCGGATTTAACGGGTGGCGGCGCGAACCAGAATTGATCCGGGCGATACACGCCAAACAGCGCGCCGGGGCTCCAGCCGTAGAAGGCCTCTTTGGGTACATTTTGCAGCCGTGTGGAAACCACGACAGGCTGGCGCACCTGGGAAATCACGCCGATGGTGAACATCTGATCCGCATGAATGGCCAGCATCTGCGTCCAGATTTCCCGGCGCCGTTCGCTGCCTGCTTCACGCCAGTCCTGCGCCAGCGCCAGCAGCTCGCGCGCAGGTTCCATATCGGGCGGCGCCCCTGCGCGCCCGCCGGTCTGGTAATACTGCCCCCAAAACGGCCATTGCAGCTGATCCTGTGACATCGGCGCCAGTTCGTCGGGCGCCATGTCCCGGTTCGGGATACCCGTATCCATGCCCGGCCATGCCGTCATCATGGAACGCCCGGCATGGACCCGCGTCCGCATGGCGTCACGTTCCGCCGGTTTGATGAAAAGCCCAATTCCGATGCGCCGCCAGTCTGCGCCAATCAGTTGCAGCACATCGCTTTGCTCGGTGGACGGATCAGCGGTTTCGACAATCATTTCCAGTCTTGATCCATCCGGCAACAGCCGGATACCGTTCGCGTCGCGTTTGTTCAGCTTCATTTCATCCAATAATGCGTTTGCCTGAACCGGATCATACATCGCCCATTGTTGCGCATAGTGCAGCGAGAATAATTCAGATTGCGGCAACACGGTATTATTGCTTTCCGCCGCCAATCCAAAATACAGCGAGCGGTTGATCAGATGCCGGTCAATACCCAATGACAGCGCCCGGCGAAAGCGCACATCACGCAATACATCGCGAAAAGCCGCGCGATCATAATTCAGATTTGGGTAAAGTGCTATCTGCGCGCCGGTTGCAATCGGCCAGAGATGCGTCACGTAATTGCCTCGCGCCTCGCCCTGCTTCAACACCGTGATGTCAGAAAATGTCAGGCCGCGCGCCTGCAGATCAGTTTCGCCAGCATTGCTTTTTGCCGGGATCAGGCGGCTTTCAGTAAGCGCCATGACCACCTGATCAATATAGGGAAGCTGCCGGCCATTGCTATCGGCACGGTGATAGTAGGGATTGCGCTGAAATACATAACGGCTGGCGGGCGAAGGGGTTGTGTTGACCCAGGGCTGCAATGTGGGCAGCCCCACATTGTCAAAATTATACATATTATCCAGGCGGTTATGCAGCGCCGCCCAGGTGCGCACCCTGGCTGCCGCCACCTGCGCCGCAAGCCAGGCCGGATCGGCATAGCGGCTGTGAAACTGTTTCAGATAATGTGCCGGGCGGTAAATGAACAGGGGGCTGGCGCGCGCCTGCGCAGCCAGAAATGTGGGGTGCGGTTTCGGCCAGGTGTAGCGCACCGTAACGGCATCCAGAATTTCGACCTTTGGCAGAACCCCGTCCACAAAAAACTCTGTACCCGGACCATTTGGGCTAAGCTCCGGATTATTGGCGACATCTTCCCAGTAATAGCGAAAATCTTCGCTGGTGAATGGATGTCCATCCGACCATTTATGCCCCGGACGCAAATGCAGCGTGAAGATGCGGTTCTCCACATTCTCAATGCGCGCCAGAATATCCGGGACAAGCTGCAAATTCCTGTCACGGCCAATCAGGCGCGCATAGCCATACACCACCATATAGCGCACATCGCGCGGACTGCTGATCAGGGTGCGCAGCACGCCGCCATGTTGTCCCGGCACGGTGTCATTGCCCGTGATTTTGACGATCAATGGCTGATCAGGCAGGCGTTCGAAAACCGGGGGTAATGCGCCTGCCTGCACTTGCGCGGCAAGTGCAGGCGTTTCAATGAAAGCAGAAGATTGCGCCCGCGCCACAACGCAGGACAGCACAAGCAGCGTGAGCGCAATAATATTTCTGATCACAGCGGGTGCGCCCCCATGCGCACATAATGACCGGGCGTAATTTGCAGCATGCTGCCGCCATCCCCATTAACCAGGCGATAGGGGGCGGGCCATTTCTGCGGATCGGACAGGCGCTCTTCCTCAAGGCGGCGAAAATCCAGCGGCGCGTCAATATCAGGCTCCGGCGCCGCCGCCAGCAATGCGCGGGTGTAAGGATGAACCGGATTGGAAAACAGGTCATTTGCCGTGGCGGTTTCCACCAGACGGCCCCGGCACATCACCAGAATATGACCGGCAATATCACGCACCACCGCCAGATTATGGCTGATGAACAAATAGGTCAGGCCAAGCCGGGACTGCAAATCCTTCAGCAGACGGATAATCTGCGCCTGCACCTGGACATCCAGCGCGGAAACCGGCTCGTCACATATCAGCAATTCAGGACGCAGCGCCAATGCCCGCGCAATAACAATACGCTGGCGCTGCCCGCCGGAAAACGCATTCGGATAGCGTCCCAACTGGCCGGGTTCCAGCCCCACCAGACGCATCAATTCCTGGGCGCGTTCCGTCTGCGCTGCGCGGTCACCGATGCCGTGAATAATCAGCGGCTCGCGCAGCGTTTCCAGAATTGTCATGCGCGGATCCAGTGCGGACAGGGGATCCTGAAAAATGAACTGCGCGCGGCTGCGATAACGCAGCAAATCCGCGCCCTGCATGGCCAGCACGTCTTCGCCATCAAACCGGATGCTGCCTGCGTCCGGCCGGGCGGCGCGCAAAATAAGTTTGCCCAGGGTCGTTTTTCCGCAACCCGATTCCCCCACCAGGGCGACACATTCACCGCGCGGCAGGGAAAAACTGACATCCGACACCGCCGCCTCGTCAACACCATTAGCGGCATAGCTTTTGTTCAACCCCTGTATTTCCAGCAGGGGGGGCGCTGCGGGAGCCGCCCTGGACTGCACTTTCGGCGCGCCGGATAATCTTGGCGCCGCATCCATCAGGGCCCGCAAATAAGGATGACCGGGGCGGCGAAAAATATCTTCGCGGCTGCCCGCCTCCATTACCTTGCCATCGTGCAGCACCACCACTTCGTCGGCAATATTCGCCACCACCCCCAGATCATGGGTGATCATCAGCACCGCCATGCGCAATTGCTGTTGCAGATTTTGCAGCAACAATAAAATCTGCGCCTGAACGGTGACATCAAGCGCAGTGGTCGGTTCATCGGCAATCAGCAGAGAAGGGCGGCAGATCAGCGCCAGGGCGATCATGGCGCGCTGGCGCAGTCCGCCGGACATCTCGAACGGATAGGCCTTGTAAGCCCTTTCCGGATCGGGGAAACCGGTGAGGCGCAGCATATCAATCGTGCGCGCCCGCCGCTCCGCAGAGGATAATTTCAAATGCTGGCTGAGATTTTCACTGACCTGATCGCCGATCCGGTGCACGGGCGACAGCGCACTCATCGGTTCCTGAAAAATCACCGACATATAGCGCCCGCGCAACGCCCGTATGGGGGCATCATTGCGGGCAAGTTTCGCCACATCAATGCGCGGCGTCGCTTCGTCCTCATCATGATCGAATAAAATCTTGCCTGCAAGTATGTGCCCATTACGCGGCAACAGTCCGGTAATCGACTGGCCAATAACGGTTTTACCGGAACCGGATTCCCCCACCAGCGCCACAATCTTGCCGCGCGGCACACGAAACGACACACCATCCACGGCGCGCAGTTTCCCGGCAGGCAGGGTAAATTCAACCGCTAAATCTTCAACGCGCAACAGATCGTGCAAGGAATCACTCAAAGTGTGGTTTTCTGATATATACCGTGCAAGCAGGCATGTGATCCAGAGCGGCAATATGACCACCCCATTCACCATCGCACATTTTACCGATCCGCATCTGCCCCTTTTGGCGCAAGAGCTGCGTTTGTGCGCCGCGGCGCCCGGCAAACGACTGAGCGGTATTCTATCATGGCGCATGAAACGGCGGCATATCCATCTGCCGGAAATACTGGCGGCAACGGTTGCCGACATTCACGCGCACGCCCCGCGGCATATTGTGCTGACCGGCGATTTGCTGAATGTTTCGCTGCCCGGCGAATATGCCCGGGCCGCAGACTGGCTTCACGCCCTGGGCGCGCCAATGGATATCAGCCTGACGCCCGGCAATCATGACGCCTATATGGCGGGTGCGTTTGATGCTGGGCGCAACCAATGGCGCGCCTATATGCAGGGCGATGACCCGGATCCCCCGGGCTGCGATGTGCAATTCCCTTATTGCCGGGTTCGCGGTGATATTGCGTTTATCGGTGTTTCCACCGCCCTGCCGACGCGGGTTTTTTCGGCCACCGGTGCGCTTGGCGCGCAGCAATTGTCCGCGCTTGGGGAATTGCTGGAACACCATGCCAGCGTTGGGCGGATGCGTATCGTCATGATGCACCATCCCCCCGCAGCGGCGGGCGCATCCAAACGCAAGGGATTGACGGATCGCGCCGCCCTGCTGGCGGTATTCGCCCGCCATGGCGCGGAACTGGTGCTGCATGGCCATACCCATCGGGGCGTGTTTGATCATGTTGCGGGGCCGCGCGGGCCGGTACCGGTACTGGCGCCGTCATCGGCTTCTGCGCTTGATCCACATCGGGAAAATGCACGCTGGCATTTAATGGAAATTTCACGCGCATCCACGGGTCAATGGCAGGTCCATGTCACGGTGCGCGGCTATATGCCCGCATCCGGGCAGTTCTGCACCGAAGGACAATTCAGCCTTTTGCGCTAGCCCTTTTGCCCTTTTGCGGTCATGATAGGCGCAAATTAAAAGATCAGCATTCTTGAGCGCTTCCCCCGTCGCCTTCGGCTATGGGGACAGGAAAGCTGCGCAGGAAAATGGAGGGGAAAAAGATGAATCGTCTGGATGGAAAAGTAGCATTGGTAACAGGCGGCGCGCGCGGGCTTGGCGGAGCGACCGCAAAATTGATGGCGGCGGCCGGGGCGAAGGTGCTGATCACCGATCTGCTGGATGAAGTGGGTGCCGCCACCGTTGCCGAAATTGAAAAGGCGGGCGGCAAGGCGGCATTTCTGCATCATGATGTGGTGAATGAAACCGACTGGCAGAATGCGGTGAAGTATGCCGTCGATCATTTTGGCGGGCTGGATATTCTGGTCAACAATGCCGGAATCGCGGATACCGGAAAACCCATTATTGAAACCACCTTTGAGCAGTGGCGCAGGGTCATCGCCATAGATCTGGACAGCCTGTTCCTGGGCATCAAATATGCGACGCCTGCACTCAGCGCACGCGCCGGCAACTGGCCGGGTGGCGGATCCATCATCAATATTTCCTCGATCATGGGCCTGATCGCCATGCCGAATGCGGCCTCCTATATCGCAGCCAAGGGCGGCGTACGATTGCTGACCAAGGCGGCGGCGGTGGAGCTGGCGCCATCCAAAATCCGCGTCAATTCGGTGCATCCGGGTTTCACCGAAACCGACATGGTAAAAAATGCGCTGAAAGATCTGGGCAAGGGCGTGGGTGTTGGCGAAAATGTCATCAAGGACATGATCACGGCGCGCCATCCCATTGGCCGCATGGGCGTGCCGATGGATATTGCCAATGCGGTGTGCTTTCTGGCCTCCGACGATTCATCGTTCATGACCGGATCGGAAGTGGTGGTCGATGGCGGCTATGTCGCGCAATAAACAATAAGATCAGGGGAAAAAAGCATGAACCGGGTAGATGGAAAAGTAGCAATCATCAGCGGCGGCGCGCGTGGCATTGGCGGCATGTCGGCGCAAAAGCTGGCAGAAGCGGGCGCAAAAGTCGTGATCACCGATCTGCGCGAAGACGAAGCGCAGGTCACACTGGCGGCGATCAAAAAGGCCGGTGGCGAGGCCAAATTCTTCAGGCATGATGTGGCCATTGAAGAACAGTGGGAAGCCGCCGTGAAGTTCGCCGTGCAATCCTATGGCGGCGTCGACATTCTGTTGAACAATGCGGGCGTTGCAGGTGCGGCGAAACCGCTGGAGGAATTAAGCCTGGATAGCTGGCGTCGGCTGATGTCGATCAATCTCGATGGCGTGTTTCTGGGTATGAAGCATGTGATCCCATCGATGAAATCGCGCGCCCATATGTGGCCGGGCGGCGGATCGATCATTTCGATTTCATCGATCATGGGCTTTATCGGCGGCGCGCGTTCCGCGGCCTATTGCGCCAGCAAGGGCGGCGTTCGGCTGATGACCAAGGCGGCGGCCATCGAACTGGCGCCCGCCAAAATCCGCGTCAATTCCGTGCATCCGGGTTTCATCAATACGCCGCTGCTGCGCGCGGGCGAACAGGCGATGAACGCCCGGCACGAAGGCGGCTTTCAGAAATTCGTCGATGATGTGGTGTCACGCCATCCGCTTGGCCGTCTGGGCGAAGAACAGGACATCGCCCATGCGGTGCGTTTTCTGGCGTCGGACGATTCCGCGTTCATGACCGGCACGGAAGTTGTGGTCGATGGCGGCTATCTGGCGCAATAAGACGGCAGAAAACAGAAACATAAACAGAGAAGAAAACAGATGAATAAGATGGACGGCAAGATTGCGTTTATTTCGGGCGGCGCGCGCGGATTGGGCGCGGAAACAGCGCGCATGATGGCAGCCTGCGGGGCCAGCGTGATTATCGGCGATCTGCTGGATGATGTGGGAAAGAACACCGCCGCACAAATAAACAGCGATGGCGGCAAGGCGCTCTATACCCATCTGGATGTAACCCAGGAAGATAGCTGGCAGGCGGCGATCAAGGCGGGCGTCGATAAATTTGGCGGGTTGGATGTGCTCGTGAACAATGCCGGTATTTTCTTCATGAAAAGCACGGAAGACATGACCCTGGCCGATTGGCAGCGCATGACATCTGTCAATCTGGATGGCGTGTTTCTGGGCACCAAAACCGCGCTGCCATATCTGAAGGCGCGCGCCGCCAAGGCGCCGGTCGGCGGTTCCATTATCAATCTGTCATCGATTGCCGGCATTATCGGCATCGCCAATTTCACCGCCTATCATATGTCCAAAGGCGGCGTGCGGATATACACCAAGGCCTGCGCCATGGAATTTGCGCCCTATCGCATCCGCGTTAATTCCATTCATCCCGGCCTGATCGAAACAGATATGGCCAAGCAGGTGGTGAAGGAAATGAGCGGCGTGATGGGTTCCGATAACGCCGTGCGCGACATGTTCGTGCAAAGCCACCCGATCGGACGCATTGGCGAGCCGAAAGACATCGCCAACGGCATCGTGTTTCTGGCGTCGGACGATTCGGCGTTCATGACGGGATCGGAACTGGTCGTCGATGGCGGCTGGACGGCGCAGTAGACGCAGGCTGGCTTGTTACTTTGAAAGCTATTACAGCACATGTGAACCAAAGAAATGGCGGCCCGAAAGCCGCCATTTCTTTCAACAAAGTGTCATCCTGATCCGCCCCACCCTGTCATCCTGAGCCGCAGGCGAAGGATCTCCATCGGCGGAGTTCCCACGCGGGGGATTCTCTCGCCTGGGCGAAGCTGAAGCTTCGCTTCGGCGTAGCCTGGTCACTTCGTTCAGAATGACACCGTATGGATGGTCAAGATGACAGGCAATATTCCCCTATCCCCGCCGACGCCGCATTGCGCCCAGACCCAGCAATCCTGCGCCCAGCAGCGACAGGGTCACGGGTTCGGGAACGCCGGTTACAGGGGGGGTGACGCCATTCAGCGTAACCAGCAGATTGTCGATACCCCATGCTTCATCGGTGCCGCCTTGCCAGCCGCCGCCGGTGCCGAGAAAATCGATTGTCAGGCTCGAAGCGGTATGGGCGACATTCTGCAATTCATTTTCCAGATTGAAAGCCGCATCAAGCCAGCCGGTAAAGCCTCGCTGTTGATTACCGGCGCCTATGTCGGTCAGGCCTTGCGTATTATGGATAGACCCCAGGGCGATGGCGTAGGTGTCCGAAAATATCGTCGCGCCATCCACCCTGATCTCGAATAAATCCGGCGAACAGCAGCCGCCATTGGTGGAATCCCATGAATCGATAATTGCCAGCAGGCTGGTGATGTCAAGGCTGGTGTGACCAGGAAGATTTGTCAGGGTCAGGGTGGCCATGCTTGATGCGCCAAAGGAAGAAAGGAAATTTCCGCCGAACTGGTTGCCAGAAGGACCAAGACCGGCATAGCCCTGAACGGACTGAATTGCGGCTCCGGTAAGGTTGGCAGTTGCGCCCGCCGCCACTGTTGTGGCGCCATCAAAATTCGACGAGTAGGCAGTGATTGAAATGGCATGCGCCTGGTTTGTTACGAGCATGCCAATAAGGGCCGCCCCGATTTTTACTAATTTATTCATGATGTTTTCCCTACATAATTGAGAATCGCCTGGATTTTCTGCCCACATTTTATGGACATTAACGTAGCATTGAAAATCCTGACCGGCCAGTCAATACCGCCACGGGCATAAAAGTGAAAGGCTGTGACGGTGGTCACACAGAACAGGGGTTTTCGCTGTATTCATCAAAAAAGCCTCCCCCCCCCCGCCCCGCCGTTAAATGCTAAATTCTGTTTAACGGTGCGGATTTCCCGTTCCGGATATAGCTTTAGATGGAAATAAAACTATGAAAACATTCATAAGAACCGCTTTGGCCGCGACCGCCATCGCATCAGTAATGGGCATGTCCAGCGCCCAGGCGGCGATTATCAACGCATCCGGTTTGGTGGTCGGCGGTGAAATCGACGATTATTTCTTCAGCGTTACCGCGGCCGGAACAGTCACCATCAACGTGACGCCGACCACGGTTGACGACGCCGAGTGGGATACGGAAATTAACCTGTTTATCGATGACGGCGTTCTGGATCTGGCCGACTTCATCGAAAATGACGACGATGGTGGTGGTGGGCACTCCAGCCAGATCATCCGGTCGTTAGGTGTCGGCGACTATTTACTGCGCATCGGCAACTTCAATTTTGGCAGCTCCGATGGCACCGACCCGGAAATTATCGCAGCCATTAACGGCGGTCAAAGTAACACAAGCGATATCTCGGACTACGATCTTTCGATCAGCGGCGATGTCGTTGCAGCGCAGACAGACAGCGTCCCCGAACCGATGACCCTGTCGCTGCTCGGCGCGGGCCTGGCCGGGATCGGCATGGCGCGCCGCAAGCGCAGCTAGAGCCGTATGATTTCAGGATGAATCGCCCCACCCACAGTGTCACCCCGGATTTATTCCGGGGTCCACCAGCCTTCGCCAGAAGGCTACGGCCTGGCAGGTGAGCCACACGCAAAGGCCTGAGTTTGTACCCCTGGGCACCGCACCAGGTGCCCCCGGGATCTGCCTTTGGCTGGGCCCGAGGACAAGCTCAGTGACACTGTGGGTGGGGCGACTCTGGCTAAATGCGGTATGCTTTAGCCCAATTTCCCGTGGCACTGTTTGAATTTTTTTCCCGATCCGCACGGGCACGGCGCATTGCGCGAGACTTTTCCGAATGGATTGTTTTCAGACGCTTCGTTTTCGCCTGTAAACGGATCAATATGTTCTTCATGCATATCAGGCAGTGTGGGCGTGGGCGGCGGTTGCGTCACCTGAATACGCGCCAGATGCATGCCCACATCCTGGCGCAGTTTTGTCAGCATGGCTTCAAACAGCTCAAAGGATTCCGACTGATATTCGCGTAGCGGATCGCGCTGCGCATAGCCGCGCAGGCCCACCGCCTGACGCAGATGCTCCAGATGCAGTAAATGTTCACGCCAATGCTGATCAATGGTTTGCAGCAGCACGGATTTTTCGATCTGGCGCATCAGCTCAGGGCCGATATTGGCGGCGCGGCCGGCCATGAAGCGATCCGCGTGATCGCGGATGCGCTCCCGGATTTCCTCGTCGGCGATGCCTTCTTCGGCAGCCCATTCGGCAATAGGCAGGGCAATACCCAGATATTTTTCACAGGCTTCCGTCAGGCCGGCCACATCCCATTGTTCTGCATAGGCTTTTTCTGGTATATACTGGGCGACCAGATCGTCGATGGTTTGCTGGCGCATACCGGCAATTTCACCGGATAAATCATCCGTGCGCATCATATCTATGCGCTGCTCGAATATGACCTTGCGCTGGTCGTTCATCACATCATCGAATTTCAGAAGATTTTTGCGGATGTCGAAATTGCGCGCCTCGACTTTTTCCTGGGCTTTCGCCACGGCGCGGTTGATCCACGGATGTATGATCGCCTCGCCCTGTTGCAGGCCCAATTTTTGCAGCATGCCGTCCATGCGCTCGGATCCAAATATGCGCATCAGATCATCTTCCAGGCTCAGGAAGAATTTCGAACGGCCGGGGTCGCCCTGACGGCCGGATCGCCCGCGCAACTGATTGTCGATGCGTCTGCTTTCATGACGCTCGGTACCGATGACATAGAGCCCGCCCGCGGCCAGCACTTTTTCCTTCGCTGTGGCGATTTCCGTCTCAATCGCCCTGATCTTTTTTGCCCGCTCTTCTTCGTCGGCAATATCGGCGGTTTCTTCTTCAATCCGCATACCGAGATTGCCGCCCAACTGAATGTCGGTGCCGCGTCCCGCCATATTGGTGGCGATGGTCACGCCGCCCACCTTGCCGGCCTGGGCGATAATCTGCGCTTCCTGCTCGTGATAGCGCGCATTCAGCACATTATGCGGAATTTTTTTCTTTTTCAGTAGCGCCGCAAGCTGTTCGGATTTTTCAATGCTGGTGGTGCCGACAAGCACCGGCTGGCCACTGGCGTTGCATTGAACGATTTCTTCGATGATGGCGTCGAATTTTTCCGCCGTAGTACGATAGACTTCGTCATCCTCATCCCGGCGCGATACCGGCACATGGGTCGGAATGGCCAGCACTTCCAGATTGTAAATATCCGCAAACTCGTTGGCTTCTGTGGATGCGGTGCCTGTCATGCCGGAAAGCTTGTTGTACAGACGGAAATAATTCTGGAAAGTGATCGAGGCCAGAGTCTGGTTTTCGGCTTCGACCTTTACCTTTTCCTTGGCCTCCAGCGCCTGATGCAGGCCCTCGGAATAGCGCCGCCCTTCCATCATGCGTCCGGTAAATTCATCGATGATGATGACCTTCCCGTTCTTGACGATATAGTCGCGGTCGCGCTGAAACAGAATATGCGCGCGCAGCGCCTGATTGACATGGTGCACCAGCGACACATTCTCGATGTCATACAGTGACGTGCCCGCTTGCATCAGCCCGGCCTGCAACAGCAATTCTTCAAGATAGTCATTACCGGCCTCGGTTATCGTCACCGAACGGGCTTTTTCATCCAGATCAAAATGTTCCGGGCCAAGCTTCGGGATCAGCAGATCGGCTTCCTGATAGAGCTGGCTTTGATCATCCAGCGGGCCGGAAATAATCAGCGGCGTACGGGCCTCGTCGATCAGGATGCTGTCCACTTCATCGACAATGGCGAAATGGTGGCCACGCTGCACCATTTCCTCCAGGCGGTATTTCATATTATCGCGCAGATAATCGAAACCCAGTTCGTTATTGGTGGCGTAGGTAATGTCGGCGGCATAGGCCTGGCGGCGGTCGGGATCGCTGATGCCGGGCACCACGCACCCAACCGTCAGCCCCAGGAAACGATAGACGCGCCCCATCCATTCCGAATCGCGCCGCGCCAGATAATCATTCACCGTGACCACATGCACGCCCTTGCCTGACAGGGCGTTCAGATAGGCGGCCAGGGTTGCGACCAGCGTCTTGCCTTCGCCGGTTTTCATTTCCGATATCTTGCCCTGATGCAGCACCATGCCGCCGATCAGCTGCACATCGAAATGGCGTTGGCCCAGGGCGCGTTTGGCGGCCTCACGCACCGTTGCAAAGGCTGCTGGCAGCAGGTCATCTTCGCTGGCGCCATTTGCAATCTGTTCGCGGAATTGCACCGTGCGGGCGCGCAGCCCCTCATCATCGAGCGCGGCCACTTCCGGCTCCAGGGCGTTGATCGCGGCCACAATGGGATGCAGCTTTTTTAACTTCCGGTCGGAAGGCGAACCAAAAATCCGGTGCGCCAGTGCGCTTAGTCCCATCATTGCCTGAAAAATCCTTTTTGCCTGTCGACTGGCAGGGGTGAGACATAAGGTTCGCCGCCTGTCATGTCAATGTTAAGGGCGGCGGGGGCGATCCCCGTCCAATATACTGCAATTCCATATTGAGCCTTTTTTTATAAGGACTTACTATACCGTTCAGGTTTTAGCAGGAGTTGGTCCATGTCCGCCAAATTGCCCCGTTCGCCACTTGCCCCCCCCAAATTTCCTGATATGCCGCCCGTCGCGGGTGTCCGCCTGGCGGTTGCAGCCAGCGGTATGCGCTATCAGGGGCGCGATGATCTGCTGTTAATGGCGTTTGACAAGGGAACGGCGGTGGCGGGCATGTTTACGACATCAAAGGCACCCTCGGCCCCGGTGGACTGGTGCCGCAAGCATCTGAAGCAGGGCTGGGGCACGGCGCGCGCCCTGCTGGTCAATGCGGGCAACGCCAACGCCTTTACCGGTAAAAAGGGCGATCAGGCCTTGCAGGACTGCGCCAGTGCCGCCGCCGGACAGCTTGGCTGCACCAAAGGACAGGTGATGATCGGTTCCACCGGGGTGATCGGGGTGCTGCTGGATGCGGGCAAGATCACCGGATTAATGCCCGGCCTGGCCGCAAATCTGCAACCGGACGCCTGGCAGGCCGGGGCCGGGGCCATTCGCACCACCGACACCTTTGCCAAGGGGGCATCCGCCACCGCGACAATTGATGGTGTGACGGTGCGCATTAATGGCATTGCCAAAGGTTCCGGCATGATCGCCCCGGATATGGCGACCATGCTGGCCTATGTGGCGACGGACGCCGCCATTCCGCCTGATGTACTGCATGTCTTGCTGCGCAAGGCGGTAAACGAAAGCTTCAACATGATCAGCGTGGATAGTGACACATCCACCAGCGATACGGTGATGCTGTTCGCCACCGGCAAGGCGGCGCATGGCCCGCTCACCCGCGCTGGCGATCCGCGCCTGCGCGATTTTCGCCAGAAACTGGATGCGCTCATGGGCGATCTGGCGCGCCAGGTGGTGCGTGACGGCGAAGGGGCGCGCAAATTCATTGCGATTCGCGTTGGCGGGGCGGCCTCCCCGCGCGCGGCAAAACGCATCGCCATGTCGATCGCCAATTCGCCGCTGGTGAAAACAGCCATTGCCGGCGAAGACGCCAATTGGGGCCGTATTGTCATGGCCGTCGGCAAAGCGGGTGAGGCTGCCAATCGTGACGCGCTGGTGGTGCGCATTGGCGGTCTGCCGGTTGCGCGCAATGGCATGGCCGATCCCGCCTATTCCGAAAGCAGGGTAACAGCGCATATGAAGGGCGATGAAATCTCAATTGATGTGGATGTGGGCGTTGGCAAGGCGGCGGCCACTGTCTGGACCTGCGATCTGACCCATGGCTATATCGACATCAATGCGGATTACCGGTCTTGAAAATAGATTCTGCCCCGGATGTGATTGCGCGTACCCCACGGCTGATCCTGCGCCGCCTGTGCGCCAATGACGCGGCGCTGATCCAGCCGCTGGCGGATAATTGGGAGGTGGCGAAACAAACCGCCAATCTGCCCTTTCCCTATGGCGAACTTGAAGCGCGCAACTTTGTTGATCAGGCCCTGCGCGCACATGATGCGGGCAAGGAGCTGGTCTTTGCCATTGTCCGCCGCCACGACGCAGCGCTGATTGGCCTTATCGGGCTGGTGACGGATGTCGCACCCATAGAGATTGGATACTGGCTTGGCCAGGATTATTGGGGCTGCGGCTATGCCAGCGAGGCGCTACAGGCAATACAAAACTATTCTCGTGAAACACTGTGTAGCCGCAGAATTGACGCAGTAGTATTCGATGACAATGCCGCATCAATTCGTGTGCTGATAAAATATGGATTTACATATCAGGAGCGGTGGGAAGAAGACATCCCTTCACGCGGTGGGCGGCGTACTATGTTGCGGTATCAATGGCAGGCGGCGTGACGCGCCTTGTTCTCGTCATTGCCTGTGCGCTGATCGATGGCGAAAACAAAGTGCTGCTGACACGGCGCCCGCCCGGCAAGACAATGGCGGGGCTGTGGGAATTTCCCGGCGGCAAGTGTGAGACGGGCGAAACGCCGGAAGACTGCCTGATCCGGGAACTGCGCGAAGAACTGGCTATTGCGGTGGCGTCGCGGGATCTGACGCCGCTATGCTTTGCTTCACATCGCTATGGGCCTGCAGAGGGTGATTTCCATCTGTTGATGCCGCTTTATGTGTGCCGTAACTGGCAGGGCGTCTGTCGCGCGCTGGAGGGCCAAAATCTGGCCTGGGTAAGGCCTGCACATTTACGTGATTATCCGATGCCTGCTGCGGATGCGCCGCTTATCGGGCCGTTGCAGAAGTTTCTGGCTGAATAGTAAAAAATCATTAATCTTGTCTGATTATATTTATTTCCCATGTAACAGCAGGTGAACTTTTTCAGTGCAAAGGATAACTCAAATGCAAGAGCTGAAAAAATTTGTGGATGAGACATCTGGCGCTACGGCGATCGAGTATGCACTCATTGCGGGGGGCATTTCGTTGGCTATTGCCGCCATAGTGTTTACTTTGGGCGGACAGTTATCAGCCGCTTTCTCAGCTATGGCTGGATTAATCGCCGCGCTGGTTTAAGCACTGCTTCAGTATTGCCGTCCGGGCTCCAGCCTGTCAGATTGACCAGTTGAAATGTCGCCCGCACCCGGCCGCCGGGATCGCTGAAATTTTCATGATATAGTTTCATGGCTGCGCCCAGTGTTTCACGGCGCAGGAAACGCCGGCGGCGGGCATGCAGAATATTGCTTTCTCCCATGCCGCGTAATTCCCGCATCAGGGCCAACGGATCGGCATAGCTGACCGTGATCGTATCCACATCTGTGACCGGGCGCGTAAAGCCTGCGCGTTGCAGCAACGCGCCCGCATCGCGCACATCCACCATGGGGGCGATGCGCGGACTAAGACCACCATCGCAGGCCATCTCGGCCTGCGCCAGACAGTGACGTAATTCGTGCAGGGTTTCCCCGCCGAACATGCTGCCCAGAAACATCCCGCCCGGCCGCAATGTGCGCCGGATTTGCACAAGGCTGCCTGGCAGGTCATTCACATTATGCAGGCTGAGAATGCTCATCACCAGATCAAAACTCTGCGCTGCAAAGGGCAATGCTTCTTCGTCAGCGGCGGCGCGCAGGCCGGTTATTGTGTGCAGCATCGCCGGGACCGTATCGCACTGGATCATCTGCGCTATGCCATGTCCCGGATGCTGCGCCATCAAATCCGTCAGTTCGCCGCGATGACAGCCCAGATTTAACGCCAGTGGAAATTTCTGTTGCTGGTCCACGACCCTCTCCAGCAGGCGCGTACCCGCTTCACGCAGCAGAAAATCATGGCGCGCCAGATTGCCCGCCGCCCGCTGGCGGCGCATGCGCAAGAGACTGCGGTCAAAGGGAGCGTTGCTGGCGGATTTTGCTTGCGTCATGTGGCATACTATTATGGTCTAACGGGATCGGCTGCAATCGCGAACAGAAAGCAAAAAAGCATCATGCGGATCGGATGGCAAAAAATAGCGCCTCTTGGCCTGATGCTCGCAGATGCGCTGTTGCCGCCGCGCTGTCTGGCAACCGGTGAAGTCGTGGACCGTCAGGGGCAGTTGAGTGCAGGCGCCTGGAGCGCCATCAATTTTATCACACAGCCTTTATGCCAATGCTGCGGCCTGCCATTTGCTTTTGGATCTGAGGAAGATGCGGAACTATCCTGCGGCGCCTGTCTGGCGGAGCCGCCCGATTATGACCGGGCGCGGGCCGTGATCCAGTATGATGACGCCAGCCGGGCGATGATCCTGGCTTTCAAGCATGGCGACCGGATGGAGGGTGCGCCGGCCTTTGCCGCATGGATGGCGCGGGCGGGGGCTGATTTACTGGATGACGCCGATCTGATTGTGCCTGTTCCGCTGCACCGGAAAAGGCTGTTTCGCCGGCGCTATAATCAATCTGCCGTGCTGGCCCTGGCGCTGGCCCGGCATAGCGCGAAAATGGCTTCGGTGGATGCGCTGGTGCGTACCCGGCACACCCCGCCGATGGGGGGCCTCAGCCGTGAAGCGCGCCTGCGAAATTTGCGGGGGGCCATCGCTGTGCGTGCTGGCCGCGAAGCCCTGTTGGCTGGGCGTAAGGTCGTGTTGATTGATGATGTGCTAACGACAGGGGCCACTGCCCAGGCCTGCGCCAGGGCGTTGCGCAAGGCAGGCGTTGCGCGTGTCGATGTGTTAAGTCTGGCGCGGGTTGTCCGGTCCGGCTAGCGTCTATATATAGGTGGCTCAGGATAGTTCATGGACATGCTCGGAATGCCTAAAGTAACCATTTACAGCTCGATGTTCTGCCCCTATTGCCACCGCGCCAAGGCGCTGTTACAGCGCAAGGGGGCCGCATATGATGAGATAGACGTCGACACCACCCCCGGCGCACGGCCCGAAATGATCAAACGCGCCCAGGGCGGATATACCGTGCCGCAAATTTTTATTGGTGATGCGCATGTGGGCGGCTGTGATGAGCTGTATGCGCTGGATATGGCGGGCAAACTTGATGCGATGCTGGCGGGTTGATTGATAAGGATCACAGGCATGGGTGAGATTTTTACGGCGGCCTGTCTACAGCTGAATTCCAGCGCAGTGATTGCTGAAAATATTGCGGCGGTTACCGCGCTGGCGCGGCAGGCGGCGGCGCGGGGTGCACGTTTTATCACCACCCCGGAAGTGACTTCCATCGTTACCCGTTTACAGGCGGATGTCATTCGCGCCAGCACCTTTGCCCAGGACGAAGATCCGGCGGTGGCCGCATTTCGCGCCCTGGCAGCAGAATTACAGGTGTGGCTGCTGATTGGCTCCATTCCGATCCGGGTGGCGGACGCCAGGGTCGCCAATCGCTGCTTTCTGTTTGATCCAAAGGGACAGATTGCCGCCAGCTATGACAAAATCCATATGTTCGATGTGGATTTGCCCAATGGCGAACGCTACCGGGAATCGAAAAGCTTTGTGCCCGGCCAATGCGCCGTATTGCACGATCTACCCTGGGGACGGTTAGGGTTAAGCATTTGTTATGATCTGCGGTTCCCCCATTTATACCGGTCCCTGGCTAAGGCGGGGGCCGATTTTATAACCATCCCGGCAGCATTCACAAAAACTACGGGAGAGGCGCACTGGCATATTTTATTGCGCGCCAGGGCCATAGAAACGGGATGTTTTATTCTGGCTCCGGCACAAACCGGCACCCATAGCGGGGATGGCCGCAAGACCTACGGCCACAGCCTGATTATAGCCCCCTGGGGCGAGGTTCTGGCGGATGCGGGCGAGGAAGTGGGGTTCATTCTGGCAGACATCGACCCGGAAAAGGTTGCCAAGGCGCGCGCCCAGGTGCCCGCATTGAGCCATGACGTTGATTTCACGCTGAATCACCCCTGATCCGGTTAACAAATTTCAGGGTAAATTTACCCAATGGTAAGGCCTCAGGGATAAATTCAGCCGGATGGAGCAGTCTTCTCTAAATGATCTCATTGAACTGGCGCGTGATCCGGGCCCGGCTGCGCGGCAGGCCTTGTCGCAGCGCATAACCGATATTTGCCTGCAGGCGCCGCGACCGCTTAACCCCCAGGAAAAAGAAGTTGCCGGTCATATTTTAATTCGCCTTTCGCGTGAGTTTGAAACCCAGATGCGGGCCAATCTCGCCCATCAACTGGCAGCCAGCCCGCGCGCGCCGAAGCTGCTGGTTCAGGCCCTTGCTGCGGATGAAATTTCTGTTTCCACGCCTATTATCAGTCAAAGCCCCCTGCTGGATGAACGTGATCTGATAGAAATTGTGATGAACAAGACCCACGAGCACCGGCTATGCGTCGCCATGCGGTCCGGTATCACGGCGGCTGTCAGCAATGCGCTCGTAAAGTCGGATGAGCCTGACGTGCTGCTGGCCCTGGCAAGCAACAGCAGCGCCGAAATTGCCGGAGCGGCGATGGAATATCTGGTGTCGGAAAGCAAGCGGCAAAAAAACTTGCAGGAACCGCTGATTGCCCGTGATGATTTGCCGTCGGCGCTGGTGCAAAAAATGTACGTCTTTGTATCCGAGGCGCTAAGGACTGAAATTCAGGGCAAGTATGAAATTGATCCTGAAATTCTTGAGGCCGCTTTGCGTAACGCGCGTTCTACGCAGCGTCCCATCCCTACGGTTTCCGAACAGGCGGTGAACAATAAAGCGGGCATGCTGGTTGCCAAAATGCACGCTTCGGGAGAATTGTCGCTTAACCGGGTGATTGGCTTCCTGCGAGAAAAGCGGCTAAATCTGTTTCTGGAAGGGCTGGCAGTTTTGTGCGAGCTTGATTCACGCACAATTACCAGTCTGGCGTTTGAGGGAGAGGGCCAGGGTATGGCCGTGGTGTGCCGGGCCATTGGCGCGGATCGCTCACAATTTGCAACCATTACCCTGTTGCTGGAACGCGCCCGTACCGGAAAGGCCGTGCCCGCCGCAAGGTTGCAGGCAGTTTGTCAACTTTTTGACACCATGACCCCGGACAGGGCCACCAGTGTCATTGAACAATGGCGCATCCGGGATAACAAATCTGCAGGGAGGTCTGCCGCCTGAGCACTTGCCCATTCTGGCGTGACATGCCATTTATAGACGCATGATCCATTACGACCTTATCTGCGACAAAGAGCATGTATTTGAAGGCTGGTTCGCCAATAGCACCGCTTATGATACGCAGCTTGGCGCAGGTGAATTGAGTTGTCCGGTATGCGGTTCGGCAAAAATCGACAAGGCCGTCATGGCTCCCAATATTGGCGCCAAGGGCAATAGCCGCCGGGGCGGCCTGCCGGACAAGATGGCGCTTGGTCAGGCGCAAATGCGTCAATTCCTGCGTCAGGTGCGCGCGCATGTGGAACAGAACGCCGATCATGTTGGCGAAAAATTCCCTGAAGAAGCCCGTAAAATTCATTATGGCGAACGCGAAGCCGCCAATATCTATGGCGACGCCACACCGCAGGAGGTCAATGAGTTACGTGAAGAAGGCATTGAAATCGCCGCCATCCCCTGGGTTGAGCCAGAGAACTGAAACCGGTGTTTACTGAACAGATTATTCAGCCGGGACTGTTTGCCAACGCCGCGCCCTTGCCGGTGCCGCGCGCAATATCCAGAAAAACTTCTTCCATGGTGCTGCGCCCATAGCGGCTGATCAGCGCAGCGGGGGCGCCGGAATCAACGATGCGTCCGGTACGCATCATCAGGACCACATCACACATGCGCTCCACCTCCGCCATATTGTGCGAGGCAAGCAGGATCGTCGCCCCGCGTGTGGCGCAATAATTTTCCAGATAGCCGCGTACCCAATCCGCCGTGTCCGGGTCCAGCGAGGCGGTTGGCTCATCCAGCAATAATAGCTCAGGCGCATTGATCAGGGATTTCGCCAGCGATACGCGGGTTTTTTGTCCTGCGGATAATTGTCCCGTCGGGCGGTGCAGAAAATCTTTTAACTCAAGATCCGCCGCCAGTTCGCCAATGCGTCCGCGCCGGTCTTCGACCCCGTAAAGCATGGCGAACACGTTCAGATTTTGCGCCACCGTCAGGCGATGCGGTAAATCCACATATGGGCTTTCGAAGTTCATGCGCGGCAGCACGCGATGATAGTGTTCAGGTACGCGCGCACCCAGAACTTCTATCGTGCCTGCTGTCGGTTCCACCAGCCCCAGAATCATCGCGATGGTCGTGGTTTTACCCGCGCCATTCCCCCCCAGCAGTGCGGTAATTGATCCTTTGGCGACATCGAAATCAATGGCGTCCACAGCCAGCACGGCGCCGAAACGCTTGGTCAGCCCGCGCACACGCATGGCATTTGTGTCAGAAGGATTCATAAGGGCATATTTGCAGATTCTTCAGCTTTCCGCCAGCATCCGGTCCATATGGCGGCCCTGAAACAGTCCAATGCCAACTTCACGGCCAAAATCAATGGCGTCCTGGCTGTCGCAGCGGCACAAAATGATACGGCTGGGACCGGCATGTTTGATGGCCTGCACAAAATATTCCCTGCGTTGCAGATTGAAGTCTCTGGCAATTTCCGGACTCCATATAACTTTTTCGAAATCCAGTTTTAGCTTTACGCGGTCCATGAATGGGAACGTCAGCGGATTCAGTCCATCCAGCGCCATCCCATATCCGCGTTCATGCGCAAAATCACGGGCAAAGATAAAGGCGCCCATATCGGCAAACAGATCAATACTCTGTACTTCCAGGACCATGGCCTGCTGGGCGCCCTTGCGTATAGCTGCGTCGAATTTCAGAAATTCGGGAGATAAAATCGTGCTGATATTGATATTGATGCTGATCGGCACAGTGACTTTTTGTGAAATTTCCGGCAGCGCCGCCAGCATGCGTAAATCCAGCTTCTGGCACAGGCGCTGAAATAGCCAGCGATCACCCAGGCAATCAACGCCAGGCAGAATTTTTTGCTGCAAGGCCCGGATAGAAACAAAATGTTCGCACAAAACGGGTTTGGGCTTGCCCTGTCCGGAAATGGCAAAAATCATTTGCCGTTCGATCATCGGACTAAGATCGGCGCCATGCAACGCTTTCTCAAAACGATCGAGCAGCACCGGTGTGAGTGGGGACAAATTCTCCTGTGACCCCGGGTTCTGCTTTGCACCGGATCTGGCGTGCGCGTCTGATCTTGCTTTTTGATGATGTTTTGCGGCGTCGGCGCTGAAGGTCTGCGCCAGCACCACAAAATCCGGATGGTCAGTCTCTATATCGTACCAGCGGCAAAACTGCTGTTCTGAATGTTCTTCAAGCAGCAATAACGGGTCTTCTGAAAATAAAAAACGCAGCTTGATGACATAATCATCAATGTCCGCGATTTCCGCCCCCTTGACACCCACAATGATATCATTATTCCATAATCGGAATATCTGGCCATTAAACTTCCGCAGAAGCGGCTCAAACGTATTCATGACGATGCGTATATGGTGCTCCTGGCGGTTGGCGGGAGATAATTGCGACAGACGGACATGAACGGCGCGCCGTCCCTGCCTGTGGTTCGCCAGCCTGGATGCATAATCCTGCAGCGCCCCCTCGTGACTGCCAGAAGCGGCCACTGAAATTGCGCCGGAAGTGTGTAATGGGGCAGCAGACATAAAAGACCGCAAAGTTAATAAATGGTGCAACCCATTGTCGCAGATGATGGTTGCCAGAGGGTTAACGCTTCCAATGGCATTTATCCCCGGAATGTGTATAAAGCTCAACCATGCCGTTAAATCTTGCCCGTTTGAAAAACCTGCTTGGTGGCAAAACCCGCAGCGCCACAGTTACGGTTCCAGCCGGCGAACGTTTCTATGTTATTGGTGATGTGCATGGCCGTGCCGATCTGTTAGGGCAATTGCATGCGATGATTGCCGATGATGCGGCGTCACGCGGATGGGCGCGCAACCAGCTTATCTATCTTGGCGACTATATTGATCGCGGCCCGGATAGCAGGGGCGTGATGGCGCTGGCCATGAGCAATGACCCGCCAGGTTTTGAAAAGCTGCATTTGCGTGGCAACCATGAGGCCATGCTGCTCAACTTTCTCGAAGACCCTTACAGCGGCGCGGCATGGTTGAATATCGGGGGAGATGCAGTTTTGCGTGAATATGGGATTCATGCGCCATCAGAATTTGGGCTGACTGAGAACCTGGTGCAGTCTGCCAGGCTGCTTTCTGATTCAATGCAGCCCCATGAGCTGGCCTTTCTAAAGGGGCTGAAGGCCTTCCACAGGGCTGGCGGGTACTTCTTTGCGCATGCAGGGGTGCGTCCCGGGGTGCCGCTTGACTGCCAATCGGAACAGGAACTGGTCTGGATTCGTGGACCTTTTTTAAATTACAACAAGGACTTCGGCGCTATTGTCGTGCATGGCCATACTGTTTGTAACGAAGTCGAAATTAAAACCAACCGTATCGGCATTGATACGGGGGCGCATGCAACCGGCAGGCTTACCTGCCTGATACTCGAGGCAAACAGGCGTTGGCTGCTGCAGACAGGGCGCAAAACCTTAAAGGCTTTTCCTATATCGTAACTGGATATTCTGAACCGTTGGAGACATTGTGTGCATAAATTGCCAGTATTTTGTCCATGACCGGGGCTCCCTTGACTGGAACCACTCAAACCGGGATGGGCACGCGCATATCGCTGATTTTCTTCCGCGAGAGCGACTGTTCTCCCGTTGCTGTAAACTGACCGTGCCTGTTTCAATGGTGCGTGTTTTGGGTTAAGCAAGGCTCTTGCTGACAAGGTGAAGTTAATTGAATGACACATGAGAATACAGCGGTAATGCAAGAATACAGCGGCAATGCATGACGTGAAGATGGGATCCGAGCGCGCGTTCGGATTTGTCTTTGCGGGATTCTTCGCGCTGCTGTCCGGATTGGCCTGGTGGAACGCCAGCAGCTATTTGCTCTACTGGCTTGCCGCTGCGGCTTCATTTTTGATTGTGGCGCTGGCCGCGCCCCGTCTTCTGGCGCCGCTTAACCGGTTATGGTTCCGGTTTGGTTTGCTTCTGAACGCCATCGTCAGTCCGGTTATCATGGGCCTGCTGTTCTTTTTGACCATCACTCCGATTGGCTGGCTGATGCGGCTGTTTGGGGCGCGGCCGTTAAATCTGAAATTTGATCCCGCAGCAGAAACCTACTGGATCAGGCGAGACCCGCCAGGTCCGCCGCCAGCTTCACTGAAAAACCAGTTTTGAGGGTATTATGTCTTTTATCAATGAGTTTTGGGCCTTCATGCGGGCCAGAAAAAAATACTGGCTGGCCCCCATATTGCTGATGATGGCATTGTTCGGCGGGCTGATTGTGCTTAGCCAGGGCTCTGCCATTGCGCCCTTCATCTACACACTGTTTTAAACCCGCATCCGCATGCGTATTCTTGGCATATCGGCCTATTATCATGACAGCGCCGCCGCACTGGTTGATGGCGGGCGCATTGTGGCGGCAGCGCAGGAAGAGCGCTTTACCCGCAAGAAACACGATGCGCGGTTTCCCGCCCATGCGGTGGAATACTGTCTTTCCGAGGCGGGCATCGGTCTGGGGGATGTGGATTTTGTCACTTTTTACGACAAGCCGTTTTTGAAATTTGAACGGCTGCTGGAAACCTATCTGGCGTTTGCACCGCGCGGGTTTAAGTCGTTCCGCATGGCGATCCCGCTGTGGCTGCGTGAAAAACTGTTTCAGAAAGATCTGCTGCGCGGGGAATTCAGAAAATACGACGAAAAATTTGACTGGGAAAACCGGTTGCTGTTCAGCGAACATCATCTCAGTCATGCGGCCAGCGCATTTTTCCCATCGCCATTTGAAGAGGCCGCCGTGTTGACCCTGGATGGTGTCGGCGAATGGGCGTCCTGTTCTGCCGCCATCGGGCGCGGCCATACGCTTGAAATGTTCAAGGAAATGCATTTCCCGCATTCGCTGGGCCTGCTCTATTCCGCCGTCACTTATTATACCGGTTTCAAGGTCAATTCCGGCGAATATAAGGTGATGGGCCTTGCGCCCTATGGCACACCGCGATACGCGCAGAAATTTTTCGATCATCTGATGGATTTGAAACCGGACGGATCGTTCCGCCTGGACCAGTCCTATTTTGATTATTGCACTGGCCTGACCATGACCAATCAGAAATTCGCCGATCTGTTTGGCCAACCGGTACGCGGACCGGAGCAGCAGTTAACCGATTTCCATATGGATATGGCAGCCTCAATTCAGGCGGTGGTCGAGGAAGTGGTGTTGCGCCTGACACGCGCGTTGGCCAAGGAAACCGGGCAAAAAAACCTGTGCATGGCGGGCGGCGTGGCGTTGAACTGTGTCGCGAACGGTAAAATTCTGCGTGACGGGGCATTTGAAAATATCTGGGTGCAGCCGGCCGCCGGTGATGCGGGTGGCGCGCTGGGCGCCGCACTCGCCGCCTATCATCTGTATAAGGATCAACCGCGCATGCCGGTTGCTTCAGGCGACCGCATGGAGGGCAGCTATCTGGGCCCCGCATATGCGCAGGACGATATCGAACGGCGTTTGCGCGCAGCCGGTGCGAAGTTTGAGGTGATGACACAAGACGCCATGCTGGACGTCACCGCGCAGGCCATCGCCGATGGCGACGCAATCGGCTGGTTTCAGCGGCGCATGGAATTTGGCCCGCGCGCATTGGGCGGGCGGTCCATTCTGGGCGATCCGCGTTCCCCCGCGATGCAGAAGACGCTTAACCTGAAAGTAAAATATCGCGAAAGTTTCCGTCCCTTTGCGCCGTCCGTGCTGCGCGAACATGTTGCAGAATGGTTCGAGCTGGAGGGTGACTCACCTTACATGCTGCTGGTTGCCGATGTAGTTGAAGGCAAGCGCCGGAAAATGACGGCAGAGGAAGACCGGCTGTTCGGGATTGATAAGCTGAATGTGCCGCGCTCCAGCATTCCAGCCGTAACCCATGTGGATTATTCCGCGCGCATCCAGACCGTGCATGCCGAGACCAATCCGCTGTATCATGCGCTGATATCGCGGTTTCATGCGCTGACCGGCTGTCCGGTGGTGGTGAATACCAGTTTCAATGTGCGCGGCGAACCGATTGTCTGCACGCCGGAAGACGCATTTCGCTGCCTGATGGGGTCCGAGCTTGACCTTCTGGCGGTCGGTAATTGCGTTTTGCGCAAACCCGACCAGGATCCGGCCCTGAAACTGGATTACAAGGATGCATTTGAGCTGGATTGATCTATCGCCGTCCGAACAGTTTTTCGATATCGGCGAGTTTCAGTTCCACATAGGTCGGGCGGCCATGATTGCACTGGCCAGAATGCGGCGTGACTTCCATTTCGCGCAGCAGCGCGTTCATCTCGCTGCCCGTTAATTGCCGCCCCGCGCGTACGCTGCCATGACAGGCCATGGACGCGCAGACATCTTCCAGCCTTTCTTTCAGCGAATGGATGGCGCCCCATTCGCTGATATCATCAGCCAGATCGCGCAGCATGCCCGCTATATCGCATTCGCCCAACAATGCCGGGGTTTCGCGCACCATGACAGCACCGGGGCCGAACGGTTCCAGCACCAGGCCAAATGTGGCAAGTTCCCCGGCACGTTCCACCAGCGCCGCCACTGCATCTTCGTCCATTTCCACCACTTCGGGCAGCAACAGCATTTGCCCCGGCGCACGCCCATTTTGCAGATGCTGTTTCATGCGCTCCAGCACCAGGCGTTCATGGGCGGCATGCTGATCGACAATCACGATGCCGGTTTCAGTCTGGGCAATAATATAGGTGCTGTGCAATTGGCCGCGCGCCACGCCCAGCGGATAATCTGTCACGGGTTGCCGGGAAAAATCCGGCATTTCAAAGCGCGCAGAGGGTTCTGAAAATCCGAACCCCTGATCAGGCGCCTGAAACTGCATCACCGCATCAATCTGTCCCTGGGCCGGGCGGGAAAGCGGAAGCCCACCGGGGCGCATCGCGCCAAGCGCCGCCAGTGATGCCGTGGTTGATGAACGGTGCCCGGCCCCGGCCAGCGCATGACGCAGCGCAGATACAATCAGTCCACGGATTATACCGGAATCCCGGAACCGCACCTCGGCCTTGGCAGGGTGCACATTTACATCCACCTGATGCGGATCAATGGTCAGGAACAGCGCCACAACCGGGTGCCGGTCGCGCGCCAGAAAATCCTGATAGGCGCCCCGCACCGCACCATGCAGCAGCTTGTCGCGCACCGGACGCCCATTAACGAACAGATATTGCATCTGCGCCGTGCCGCGATGATAGGTCGGCAATCCGGCACGCCCGGTCAGATGGATGCCCTCGCGCAGGGCATCCACCGCAATGGAGTTTTCACCAAAATCGCGCCCCATGATGGCACGCAGCCGCGCAGTCCGGGCATGCGGCAAATCCCCCTGCTCGCCGGAAAGATCAAGGGTGCGCCGGCCATTATGCGTCAGGCTGAAACTGATCTGTGGCTGGGCCATGGCGAGGCGTTTCACCATGTCGGTGATGGCGCCCTGTTCCGCCTGTTCGCTTTTCAGAAATTTCAGGCGCGCCGGTGTGGCGTAAAACAGATCGCGCACCTCGGCGATTGTGCCGGCACTTCCGGCAGCAGGTTGTGGCGGGCTGATCGCGCCGCCGGTAACGGCGATCATCCATGCGCCGTCCTTTGCGTCTGCGGTCCGGCTGGTAATCGTCAGACGGCTGACGGAACCGATGGACGGCAGCGCCTCGCCGCGAAAGCCCAGGCTGGAAATATTGAACAGATCATTGTCATCCAGTTTCGATGTGGCGTGGCGTTCGATACACAGAGACAGCTCTTCCGGCGTCATGCCTTTGCCGTTATCGCTGACCGAAATCAATTCGCGTCCGCCACCCCCAATCGCGATGGCGATGCGTGTTGCGCCCGCATCAATGGCGTTTTCGACCAGCTCCTTCACCGCACTTGCCGGGCGTTCAACCACTTCGCCAGCAGCGATGCGATTGACGATTTCTTCCGGCAGGCGGCGCAGCTTCATCCCCGCATGTCCTGTAAATATTTTTTCGCCAGCAGCTTGCCTTCCTCCACCGCAGGCTGATCAAACGGATCCACGCCCAGCACATGGGCTGCAATAATGGTTTCCAGCATGAAATGCATGAACAGCGCGCCAATCGTGTGCGCATCCGGAACGGGCACATTCAGAATGCGTGCCGGGCGGGTATTGGCGATCAGCGTATCAATGGTGGCGCGTTGTTCGGCGTCGGCCAGATCGCCCACCGTGCGGCCATTCAGATAGGCCAGTTCGGGGTCGGCGCTGACAATGCGCGGCCCCTTGCCCGCCAGCCCCTGGGTAATGACCGTATACAGCTTGTCGCGCGGGCCGCCCAGATAAAGCTGTAACTGGCTATGCTGGTCCACCGGGCCAAGGGCGGCGATGGGGGTGGTGCCCTTGCCATCCTTGCCCAGGCTTTCGGCCCATAATTGACGGTGCCACATGGCGAAGCGTTCCAGCCGGTCGCCATAGGGCATGACCACTTGGGTATGCGCGCCCAGTTTGGTTTCACAGGCGACGCTCAGTGCCGCCCCCTGGGCTGCCGGAATATCGGCGGGCTTTGCACCCGCCAGAACCGGGGCCAGCACGTCAGCCGCACCGGCGCGGATTGCTGCGCCATCCAACCCCAGACAATAAGCCGGAACCATGCCCACACTGCTTAACACCGAATAGCGCCCACCCACGCCGGGCGGATGATCGACCACCGGAATGTCATATTGCGCGGCCAGCCTTCGTGTGGCCCGATCACCGGGTTCAGTGATCACGCCAAAATGATATTTCATATATTTGCCGCCGCCCGCCGTTTCCAGCGCGGCAATAACGGACAGGGCCTGGCTCATGGTCTCGGCAGTATTGCCGGATTTGGAAATCACCAGAAACCGGGTGGTGCGCAGATCAAGCTGGCCCAGCACCGCATCCATGGCGAAGGGGTCCAGATTATCAAGAAAATGAAACCGCGGCGCGCCTTCGCGCGGGCCGCCGATTGGGCGGTATTTGTCAACGCTTTGCGCCAGCGCCTGTGCGCCCAGGCTCGATCCGCCGGTGCCGAGCAATACCAGATTGCTGGTGTCCTTCAGCAGATGCGCGCTGAGTTTTTCGCATTCCGCCAGATCATCGCGCGCTTCGGGCAGGCGCAACAGGGGCAACGAGCCATCCGCATATTGCGCACGCAGCTTTTCCAGGGCTGGCGCGGTGCTGGCCAGAACCGCGTCGAAATCTGATCTGCCAAGCCGGTCCGCCCCGAAACAGCCATCGATATTTTGCGTATAGCTCATAAGCGCCCTCTCATTTTTCAGGACTTGTCCCATTGGGCTGGCCGACAGAAACCAGCAGCAGATTATCCGGGTTCAACAACTGCCTAGCGGTGCGGTTAACATCTTCGCGGGTGACCGCGCGGATCAGATCATTACGCCGGTCAATATAATCGATCCCGATATTTTCCAGTTGCAGCCCTAATAATTGTTCTGCAATTTTTGCGTTGCTGTCAAAGCGCAGCGGGTAAGAACCCGTCAAATAGGTTTTGGCGTCTTCCAGTTCTTCGGGTGTCACCCCTTCATCGCGCATCCGGGCCAGTTCCTTTCGCAACAGCGCGACGGTTTCATTGGCCCGGTCATTTTGTGTTGCAACGCTGCCGAAAAACAGACCGCTTTGCGCAAGCGGCGCCAGATGCGTGAATACGGAATAGGCCAGACCGCGTTTTTCGCGTATCTCCACCATCAGGCGGGAATTAAACCCGCCACTGCCCAGAATATAATTCATGACCGTCGCGGGAATGAAATCCGGATCCTTGCGCAACAGACCTGGCAGGCCGAACATCATCACCGTCTGGGGAATATCGCGCTGGATCACAATTGTCTTGTTGACCGCGGGGATAACCGGGGCGGTATCCGGCCCATTGGAACTTTTGGCAAGTCCGCCAAAGGTTGCGTCCAGCAATTGCCCCAGCCGCGCCGCATCAATATCGCCGACAACCGCGATCACCAGCCGGTCACGGGTAAATTGCCATGCGGTGAACTGGCGCAGATCATCCGGGCTGATGCGTTCAATATCACCGGCTTCGCCCTCGGACGGGCGGCCATAGGGATGATCGGGAAAGGCGGCGGCGAACCAGGCCTTGCTGGCGATCGCATCGGGGTCTTCGGCGGCCTGTTGCAGCCCCGCCAGCAATTGCGCCTTGATCCGGTTTACGGGTTCCGCGTCAAAGCGCGGGGCGCTTAACGCCAGCCGGGTAAGCGCGAAGGCTTCGCCGCTATTTTCCGTCAGCGTTTGCAACCCGCCGTGAAACGCGTCCTGATCGGTCTGAAACCCCAGTTTGATCGCCAATGTCTCCAGACGTTTCTGAAAGGCCTGGCTGTCCAGATCGCCCGCGCCCTCATCGATGGTGGCGGCGGCAAGTCTGGCCAGCCCCACCTTGCCGGCGGGATCAAGTTTGGCGCCGCCCCGGAAGGCAAAATCCATGGCGATCAGGGGAATGGTATGCTGCTCCACCAGCCAGGCTTCAATCCCGCCGGGGCTGATGACGCGTTGAATATTTACGGCATTTGCGGGCGCTGCCCACAACAGACACAGCCCAACAAAAACTAGCGCGATCATTCTTGGCATGCGCGCATCCATTATTTTTTACCCGGCAACAAAACGCCGGTGACGGAATTTTCCGCCCGCAGCACGGTTTTTGCGGCGGCATTCACCCGTTCGGGCGTTACGGCCTGAATGCGGTCGGGCCAGGCCACAATATCTTCAATGCTGCGGCCTGTCGCCAACACCTCGCCAAAAATCTGCGCCATGGTTTGCTGATTGTCCTGCGCATAGACGGCGGAGGCGATCATCTGCCGCTTGGCGCGGTCCACTTCATCGGCGCTTACCCCGTCCTTCAGCAATTGCGCCAGCACATTCTCAACTTCGCGTTCCAGCGCGGGAACAGTTTGTCCAATACGGGGCGTGGCCTGAACATAAAACTGCCCGTAATCCAGTGCTGATCCCTGATAGGACGCCACCGCAGATGTGGCGATGGCTTTTTCGATTATCAGTGTACGGTATAAACGGCTGGTGGCGCCACCGCCCAATATCTGTGACAGAACCTCCAGCGCGTCCGGGTCGCCATCCGCGCGCCTGTTATGGCTGGGGGCCAGATAGCTGCGCTGCCAGTTTGGCTCGGCCACGCGCTCATCAAACATTTCCAGATGACGCGCGGCAAGTTGCGGCGGTTCCTGCGGGCGCATACGCGCCGGAATGCCGCGTGATTTCACCACGCCATAATATTTCTCGGCCAGGGGACGCAGGCTGGCGGCGGTAATATCGCCCGCCACTATCAGATAGGCATTGTCCGGCCCATAATGGCGGCGGTAATGATCCAGCGCGTCCTGGGTGGTAAGCTGTTCCATCTCGTGGCGCCATCCAATCACGGGCCGTCCATAAGGATGCGACAGAAACTGCGCGGCCTCCACCTGTTCGGAAAACAGTGCGGCGGGATTATTGTCCGTGCGGGTATTGCGTTCTTCCAGAATGACATCGCGCTCCGGCAGCACCACGGCATCGTCAAGCCGCAGATTGGCCATGCGGTCGGCTTCCATTTCCATGACCTGGGGCAGTTTTTCCAGCGCCACCCGCTGAAAATAGGCCGTGAAATCATAGGACGTAAAGGCATTGTCATTGCCGCCAAGCCGGGCGATGATTTTGGAATATTCGCCGGGTGGAATTTTCTTTGTGCCCTTGAACATCAGATGTTCCAGAAAATGCGCAATGCCGGATTTCCCTGGCGGTTCATCGGCGGAACCGACCCGGTACCATACCATATGGGTCACCACCGGCGCACGATGATCCGGCAGCACAATCACCTGCATGCCATTTTTGAGCATAAAGCTCTCTGGCTGCACCCAGGGCCGCGCAGAAACCGGACCGGCGAAAACTAACAGCGATGCGCCAAGCGCTGCAATCAGATGCAGTGATTTCATCATCCCGATGTTCCCGCCGTCCGTCAGAACAATCCGTCAAACCAGCCTTTTTTCTTTGCTTTGGCTTCGGGTTTTTTTGCCGCTTCGGCAGTTTTTTCACCTGTCGCATCCGCCGCATTGCCGCCCTTTAGGCGTTCGGCTTCCTTGACGGGATCAATGACGTCTGCCGGTTCCGCGGAAGACTCCTGCCAGAACAATATCTTGTCGGTAATTGAGCTGTCTTTTTCGACCAGGCTGGCGGTTTCAGCATTCAGAACCTGCCTTATATTCGGACTGGCTTGCGCGCCACCGGCGGTGTCCAGCAGGCTGGCTTCGCCACCGGTATAGCCCATGGCGTTATCACTTAATCCCTCACGGCCAAACAGCGCGGCTTCTGCCATGCCGCCGGGTTCAATTTGTGCCGGGTTTGGCGCACCCGGCTGTGGCGGGCGCAGGGAATAATCCGGCGGCAGCACCAGTGGCGGCTTGGTGACCACTGCAAATTCATCAGGGGCAACCTTTTGCATCCCGAAAGCGCGTTTTGCGCTGGTGCAACCGCTCAGGCTTGTGGCGGCGATACAGCCCGCAATCGCGACAAGCGCCAAATTACCGATCTTCATGCTCATTTATCCGCCTCGTTGGCCGCGTCCCCGATCCAGAATGTCCGGATCAGAAGAAGGGTGACGCCGACGCTGATTCCCGCGTCGGCGAGATTGAATACATACCAATGGTAACCCATCAGGTGAAAGTCTAAAAAATCCGCAACCGCGCCATACACCAGCCGGTCATAAATATTTCCAAGCGCGCCGCCAAGAACCCCGCCAAGGGCAATGGCGCTCAATATATCATCATTGCGCCATAACCACACCAGTACAGAGATGCTGATGGCCAGTGTGAAGCCAATCAGTGCGATCCGCCCATAAAGGCTGTCCGCCTGTAGCATGCCGAAACTGACGCCGCGATTCCACACCATGGTAAGGTCGAAAAATGGCAAAACCGGGATGTTCAGCCGCGCCGGTAGATTAATCAGATACAGAACAACATATTTGCTGAGCCAGTCAGCGGCCCCAACCCCAAGGGCCACCGTCAAGCCCAGCCTGACCGGAGGTTTCATGCGGGCAAGGCATCCGCGCAGCGCTGGCAGATGTCCTGGTGGCCGGTCACTTTACCCACTTCCGGCAGGATCATCCAGCAGCGCTGGCATTTTTCGCCACTGGCAAGCGCGTTCACCACCCCTGCCCCGTCCACTTCGTCCAGCGTGAAGGCGCCCGATGGTACCGGCCCATTGACCAGCACCGCGCCCGATGTAATGGCGATTTCGTTGATATCCAGCCCGTGCATCGCCTCAAAAATGGCCTTGTCGCTGACGTAAATCTGCGGCGCGGCCTCAAGGCTGGAGCCGATGCGTTTTTCGCGCCGTTCCAGTTCCAGCGCGCCGGTGACCACATGGCGCAGCGCGCGCACTTTGGTCCATTTCTCCGCAAGCGCGCGATCCTGCCAGTCATCCGGAGTTTTCGGGAACTGGCGCAGATGCACACTGTCATTGTCGCTGGGAAACCGGCTGATCCAGGCTTCTTCCATGGTGAAGCAAAGGATGGGGGCCAGCCAGGCGGTCAGGCACATAAACGCCTGATCAATCACGGTCAGGCAGGCGCGGCGGCGCACACTGTCCGGCGCATCGCAATAGAGCGCATCCTTGCGAATGTCGAAATACAGCGCCGACAGATCCGATGCGCAAAAGTTAAACACCGCCGTATGCAGGCGCGCAAAATCATAATCCAGATAGGCCTGGCGCACCAGCGCATCCAGTTCATGCAGCCGGTGCAGTACCCAGCGCTCCAGCTCCGGCATTTGCGCCACCGGCACGGTTGCCGCCGCATCAAACGCCGTCAGTGTGCCCAGCATGAAACGCATCGTATTACGCAGTTTGCGATAGGCGTCGGTATTGGTTTTCAGGACTTCCTGGCCAAAGCGGATTTCGTTGGCGTAATCCGAGCTGGCCGCCCACAGGCGCAAGATTTCCGCGCCGCTTTGATCACTGACCTTGATCGGCGACAGATCATTGCCCAGCGACTTGGACATTTTGCGGCCATCCTCGGCCAGCAGAAAACCATGCGTCAGCACCGCCTTGTAGGGCGCAACGCCGCGCGTGCCGCAACTTTCCAGCAAGGAAGAATGAAACCAGCCGCGATGCTGATCGGTGCCTTCCAGATACAGATCGGCGGGCGCTTGCAGTTCGGGGCGGTTCTCCAGCACAAAGGCATGGGTGGAGCCGCTATCAAACCACACATCCAGAATATCGCGCACCATTTCATAATCTTCGCTGCGATATTCCGGGGCCAGGAAAGTTTCCGCCGGCTGTGTGAACCACACATCGCAGCCGTCGTTTTCAATGGCCGCAACAATGCGCGCATTGACCGCTTCGTCACGCAGTAATGCGCCCGTCTGCTTATGCACAAAACAGGTCAGCGGCACGCCCCAGGCGCGCTGGCGCGACACCACCCAGTCGGGGCGGGTTTCAATCATGGAACGGATACGCGCGCGTCCCGATTCAGGTATCCATTGCACCTGATCAATCGCCGCCAGCGCCTTTGCCCGCAGATCATTTGTGGTCATGGAAATGAACCATTGCGGCGTGTTGCGCAAAATCAGCGGCGCTTTCGAACGCCAGCTATGCGGATATTGATGGCTGAGTTTACCATTGGCCAGCAGGCGTCCCGCATCGCGCAGCGCCGCCATCACGGCGGCGTCCGCATCGCCCGGCTTGCCATCGGGTTTCAGCACCCGCTTGCCCGCAAACAGCGGCACATTGGGCAGATAGACACCCGCCGCATCCAGCATGAACGGCGCGTCAATGCCGTGTTTCATGCCCAGTTCAAAATCGTCCGTCCCATGACTGGGCGCAATATGCACAAAGCCGGTGCCCGTATCATCGGTGACGAAATCGGCGGGGTAAAGACGCACCTCCACCTCAAAGCCTTGACCGCGCAACGGATGCGCACAGACAATCTGCGCCAGCGTTCCCGCTGGCACATCGCCCAGCCTTTGCCAGGCTTCGATTTTTGCATCCACCCTGACCTGTTCGGCCAGCGCATCGGCCAGCACCAGTTTTTCGCCGCCGGCGATCTGATACAGGCCATAGGAAATGCGCGGCGAAAACGCGATGGCGCGGTTGGCGGGAATCGTCCAGGGCGTCGTCGTCCAGATCACAACGCTTGTGTCATTTTCCCACCCCACCCCAAACCCCTCCCCATCAGAGGGGAGGGGCTTTACCACCGAGTTCTGATTTTCTTCTCCCTCCCCCTTGTGGGGAGGGCCGGGGTGGGGGGCAGACACAACCGGAAACTTTACCCAGATCGTGTTCGACACATGATCGTGATATTCCACTTCCGCCTCGGCCAGCGCGGTTTTTTCCACCACCGACCACAGCACGGGTTTGGAGCCGCGATACAGCCCGCCATTCATCACGAATTTCAAAAACTCGCGCACGATCTGCGCCTCAGAATCATAGGCCATGGTGGTGTAGGGATGCTCCCAGTCGCCGAGCACGCCCAGACGCTTGAATTCCGCGCGCTGCACATCAATCCATCCTGCTGCAAACTCACGGCATTCGCGGCGGAATTCAACCAGCGGCACTTCGTCCTTGTTCTTTCCGGCCTTGCGGTATTTTTCCTCGATCATCCATTCGATCGGCAGGCCATGGCAATCCCAGCCCGGAACGTAAAATGCGTCATATCCCATCATCTGGCGCGAACGGTTGATAATGTCTTTCAGAATTTTATTCAGCGCATGACCCATATGCAGATGGCCGTTCGCATAGGGCGGGCCATCATGCAGAATGAATTTCTCGCGCCCCTTTGCATCCGCGCGCAGACGGCCATGCAGATCCATCGCCTGCCAGCGCGCAAGGAACGAGGGCTCGCGCTGCGGCAGACCTGCGCGCATGGGAAAATCTGTCTGCGGCAGAAAGATGGTGTCTTTATAGCCCGAAATTTTTTCGTCTTTGGTGTCAGACATAATGTGTTGTTTTATTCCTGAATGATGATCTGGCGCATGGCCTGCCGGAAACGCCAATATTGCGCCTTGTTCCTGTGATCTGGGAACTGTTTACGAATACGATAAAGCACGGATATCACACACAAAGCAACCGCCCGGTTATAGAAGCTAGCGGCCACCGGCCGCCTGAATCATGTTGGCAATCTTGTCATGCCGCGCGTCCATGGCATGCCACAGGGCGGTATGCCCGGCATAGTCGGTGGCGTTTACATCGAGACCGGAACCAAGCAGAGCCTTCACCACATCCGCCGCACCCACGCGGGACGCCTTAATCAGGGCCGTCTCGCCCTGCCGGTCCTGATGTTGCGGTTCCGCTTTATGTTGCAGCAACAAATGGGTCATGCCGCCGTCACCCAATTCAGCAGCGGCAATAAGCGCCGTTTTCCCTGTGGATTTATCAAAAAGATTGGGGTTGGCGCCCTTTTCAAGTAGAAAGCGCAATACGGCGATGTTGCCGGACTGGGCCGCGACCAGCAGCGCTGGCGCACCACGCGGTGTGCGGCTGTTCACGCTTTCGCCAATCAGGAAGGCGGCCCTTGCCTCGGCCACGCTGCCAGACTGCGCAGCTTCCAGAATCGTCATGCGCTCCGTTACGGTTCCATCCGCACCGCCAGGCAGCGGATCGCCATAGCTGCGCTTTGCGGTGCCTTCGTCCCTGTGATTTGTAGCCTGCGCTAAAATTTGGCTGCTGCCGATGCAGATTAGCGTGGCGGTCAGCAGCGCAAACTTGCCTACGGCCATATGCTTCATATTCCCGCTCCCCACTTTCACTTTCCTGTCTGATCAGTATATAAGGGATGCATGTCTGCATCCACCATTCGCTTATTGATTTTAGGGATTATCGGCCTGGCGTTACTGGCGCTTGCCGGCGTCTGGTGGCGTCAATCGTCCGCGCCAGTATTCGAAACTGCAAATGCGCCGGTGCGCCAGAGCGGCACGGCCACAATCGGCGGGCCCTTTTCGTTAACCGACCATCATGGAAACAGGGTCACAGAGGCCACGCTCATAGGCCGCCTGACACTGGTGTATTTTGGCTATGCGTCATGTCCCGATGTGTGCCCAATCGAATTGCAGAATATGGGCGCCGCACTGGATCTGCTGGCGGCAGGCGATCCAGGCAAAATCAGGGATATACAGATCCTGTTCATAACCATCGACCCGGCGCGCGATACCGTGGCGGTGCTTGGCGATTATATGACGAACTTTCATCCGAAAGCTTCCGCCCTGACTGGCAACGCAGACGCGATCGCCGCCGCCGCCAAAGCATATCGCGTGTATTTCAGCAAGGTTGGCGCGGAACAGGGATCAGAGGCCTATCTGATGGATCATTCCAACATCATCTATCTGATGGGGCGGGATGGAAAGTTTCTGGCGCATTTCGGTTTTGGCACGAGCGCCGAACAGATCGCCGCCAGACTGCGCGAATTTCAGGGATAAACCCCAATCAGCTCAGAATATCGAGCAGCTTGCCGCTTACCTCGTCCGCTGTGCGCAGCAGCTTTACTGCCGCTTTATAGTCATATTTGAGGGCAATAAGGTGCGCAGATTCGCTGGCCAGATCAACATCTGGCGGCGCGGCATTTTCGCTCTGCTGCGCATTGGGGCGGGCGTTGTCCGGTCGCGTCACGCGCACAACCGGCCCGGCTGCCGTAGAAATCTGCTCGGGCCGCAATGCGGTATAGCCCGTGCTGTTGATATTGGCGATATTTTCGGCATGGGCCGCGAAGCGCACACCGGCTGCCCGAATGCCTGAAACCGCGATATTTGTAATATTGCTCATACAGGAAAGATTGGCATCCATGCCCGTCCGGGCAAGTTTATCCGTCACATTTTGGTGGATAAGGCGATAGCCCTGCGCCAGACGGAAACCAGGTAAAAACTCAAAAACATGGTTAAGAAAAGTTCCTGTAATTCGCTTGCCCTGATGTCGAAGGGAAAGGGGGGCGTCGCGCCCATATAGAAAAACAGATATTCAGGCAGACGGACGCTGCCCACCAAAAACCCCACCGCCACGCAGGCGCGCGGCGGCAGCACCCAGTAGCGCCAATGTTCCGGCCCGCCCGTTTTCACCAGCCCGGCGGCAATCAGCAGCGGCGTAAAGAACCCGCCCGTTACCGCCCACACCCACAGGGCGATCCGTGGCTTCTGATCAAGCCAGCTGCTCATATTATGCAGATTGGTTTCGTTCTGGTCATTCAGTGAACCAATCGCTTCGGGGGTATTCCAGGAGAAAAAATGCTGTCCCCAGCTGATTTCTTCGCCCGCAAAATAAAACGCGCCCAACCCATGCAATAGAAACCAGATGGCGATCCAGCGCTGCGGAAAAACATGGCGGTAACGTATTAACGAAACACCGCAGAAAATTGCCGGCAACAGCAGCAACGGGGTCAAATTCTCGATAATTCCGCGTTCGCCCTCCATCCATCGCAGATAAAAATCCAGATCAGCATAGCGCGTCAGATAAAGGGCAGGCAGAACAGCAGGCGCGGCAATCAGCCATAGCCAGCGGGGCAGAAAATCCCGTTCCGTATCTGACTGCATCTGCGCCTTCTCCATATTGAACCGCTATTTTAGAATATGCGCCCATGCGGCGGATACACGCCTGGATGCAGGCTCTTGATCGGTTTTCTGATTACATCGACGCACAGGCAGCCGACAGTGATCTGCTGTGCCTCAATATTCATGTTGATTTCCCGCCAGGTCTTCGTTGTTCTCGGGATTGTCATACAGCGCCCGTTTGGCGGATATATTGACACCCGCCGGATAAACCATCCCCGCCGCAGGGTTTCTGGTTTTTATTGTGAGCGCAACGATTTCGGCAAGATATTTTTCACATGCAATAATATCATTTTTACGTTGCCTGATCAGCCCGTCCGGCAATGTTGATCTGCCCACCGTTAAACGAATCAGCGGGCATAAAACTTTGGCAATGGTGGAACGCCATGCCCATCAGAACGGGACGCATATCGAACAGGCAATGGACAAGCTTCAAAACCGCGTCCCGAGAATGATATTTTCCTTGGTTTTTCTGGCGCAATTACACAAAGAACCAGGACCTGCGGGTCAGTAATCGGATAAGCCTTTGATTTTTGTGGTGCCGGGGGCGGAATCACAATATTGGAAAACATGTATATTTGTCAATAAAATAACCGGAATCCATATTCACCGGTACCAACACAAATACCAACAAAATATTTTACTGGGCGGGTTCAATTCCCGATTATCTCATATTCGGCACATTTTGCGCAGCCAGCCCGCCATCGTGAAAAAGCTGGAAAACTCTAACTTCCAGCGGTCCAAAGAATGGTCTCGGATCACTGGGAAAGATGACGCGGCAATCAGCTCGCGGGCAAGCTGCAATACGAGACGCAGCTGCCAGTCTGCGGGATTGAAATCGTAAACCGCAGCGCGCTTTGGATCAACTTCGTGCCACGCGATTGGTTCTTATCGTTAAGTCGATACCTATTACATGGATTTCGTCAATGCCGGACTTGTCAGCAATGAAAGTTGTCGCATGGGGGCCATCTACGGGTTCAGTCAGGCCCTGCTCGAGCGTCACCGCAAGCGCCTTCGGATACAAAGCCCCGTCGAATTCGAACGCGAAGCCGGTGTAGCATGAATAAGCCTATCCCGGTATCCACCAAACCGGCAGCAGGCCAACATTTTAAAAGTGTGTTGTTCCGCAACGTCTATTCAAGACCAGATTTACATTTCATTTTAATTCAGGAAGGCTTTGCATGAGATTGCTTTCTCTTTTATAGTCGCTTCATGATGCGCATGTTTTTTTGTCTTTTTGTTGTTCTTTCGATGATGACTGCGCCTTTGGTGCAGGCATACGCGCTGGACGATCACTCGCATCATCGTGCCCATGATATGAACGCTGACGAGCTTGATGTAGATTCCGAGGGCAATCCGCACAATAATGCTGACCATGCTCAGTTTAGCCACAATCATGCAGGTGATTTTTACCGCGCCGCATCGGGAATTTCAGTCATGCCTCTGGCCGCTTCTTTACAGACGGCTTGTTTCGGGCAGGACTTACTCTTCTCCGATTTTTGTCCTGGCCCTCTTTTAGAGCCTCCCTCACACGCTTAATCCTTTGACCGCGGCACAGACCGTGACGTTGGGCGTTGCGCCCGCGCTCCGGCGTGCTTATCGCCACCAATGGATTATGCGAGCGTGAACATGCCCCCTAAACCTTTTTTATGGCTTTTTACCGCCATAATATTAAGTAGCTCCACGAGTTTGGCGCAGGAAGCAGCCCCCGTTTCCACGCCAACTGCTATGGAAAAGATGGCAGAGACGACTGCAATCCTTTCTGGCAAAATAACGCTGAAGGCCGCGATTGAGAAAGCGCTTGCCTCGTCGCCACGCATTAAATCTGCACAGGCGGGTGTGCTTGCCAGCCAGGGCGAACGAGCGCAGGCAGGGGTCTGGCCGAATCCTGAAATTGGCATACAGGCAGAAAATTTCGCAGGCGAAAGCCGCTATCGCGGCTTTGATAGCTCTGAAGTGACGCTTGGCGTTTCTCAGGTAATTGAGCTTGGAGGCAAGGTTTCTGGCAGAGAGGCAGTAGCCGAGCAGGAATTATCATTGTCCAGACTGGGACAGAATGCCGAACGACTGGACATAATCCGCGACACATCCAACTCCTATGTGAATGCAGTGGCGGCGCAGGAAATGCTGAAACTGGCCGTCGGGCAAAAAGAATTGGCCGATGATTTATTCCAGGAAGTACGTGAACGAGTAAATGCTGCACGCGAACCACTGATACAAAAAAGCAAGGCGGAGATTATGCTTTCCACCGCCAGTTTCGCGCGCGAGCGGGCTGAGAGGGAATTGAGCCATGCCAAGCATGTGCTATCCAACCTGTGGGGTGGTCACGGAGATGATTTTCAGCTGGAGGAGAATGACTTATTCGCACTCACTCCGCCAATGACAGAAGCGGGCGTAGAGGCAAAAATGGATCAGAATCCGAGCCTTCAACGCTATGCGATTAACGAAACGCGTATGCAGGCGAAGTACGAGTTGGAAAAAGCGTACGCCATCCCTGATCCACGCATCAATGTTGGTGTGCGGGATTTCCGCGATACCGGTGATAAGGCGCTGGCAGTAGGGATTACTATCCCGATTCCGATTTTCAACAGCAATCAGGGTGGCATTGAACGTGCCAGGCACGAAGTTAGTAAAGCGCACAGTGATGCACAGACCGTAAAGCTCAAGATGGTTGAGAATGTACGTGAATCGCTGGAAGCACAAATAAATGCCTACAGTCAAGCGCAATCGCTGAAATCCACCGTCCTGCCCGCCGCTGAAAAGGCGTTCACTTTGTCCCGCCAGGGCTATCGTGCGGGCAAATTTCCCTACCTGGAAGTGCTCGACGCACAGCGCACCTTGTTTGAAGTGAAGCAACAATACATCACCAGCCTGAAGGAATATCACACCGCAAAAGCAGAAGTGGAACGACTGACAGCACGCCATGCCGATTACAAAGCGAAAGAGGAATCCCATGCGCAGTAAAACGGGTTTTATCATTGGTGTCCTGGCCATTGTATCCATAGCTGCCTATTTCGGCTTCGGCTCTGGCTCGCGCTCCGTAGAGGGAGGAAGCCACGCACCCAAAGAAAATGGGCATGGCGCCGCACAAGCAGAAGAATTTGAGCGCGGACCGCATCGCGGACGTTTGCTTCGCAAAAATGATTTTGCGCTGGAGATTGTTATTTTTGAAGATAATGTCCCGCCCCGATACCACCTTTACGCGTACGGTGACGACAAGCCGCTTGATCCGAAGGAAGTACAGGCGACCATTGTGCTTTCCCGGCTGGACGGCGAAGTGAATACGTTTAAGTTCGCGCCCAGGGAGGATTATCTGGCGGGTGACGGAATCGTGACCGAACCGCACTCCTTCGATGTCACAGTGGAAGCCGCCTATCGCGGAAAAACTTACCGCTGGGAATTCGCGTCTTATGAGGGGCGGGTCACTATCGCGAAAGAAGCGGCCGAGGCAGCCGGTCTCAAGGTGGAAAAAGCAGGTCCGGCCACCATCAGGGAAAAGATCGCGCTGACTGGCCGCATCGTGCTCGATCCCAACCGCTCGGCGCAGGTGAAGGCGCGCTTTCCCGGCGTGATACGCTCCATGCACAAGAATCCCGGCGATACGGTGCGGGCGGGAGACGTGCTTGCTACGGTGGAAAGCAACGACTCCCTGCAGGTCTATCAGGTGAGGTCGCCGGTCGCTGGCACCATTCTCATCCGCAACGGCGGCGTCGGCAGCGCCACCGGCGATGCGCCGCTTTACGAAGTTGCCGATCTTTCGAGCGTCTGGGCGGAATTCCACGTCTTCCCGCGTGACTTGAATCGCGTGAAACCCGGCCAGCAGGCGCATGTGAAAAGCATGGAAGGCGACCTGGAATCCGACGCCGTCATCGCAGCGGTACCCCCGGTGGCCGTGGCCGCCAGCCAGACAGTCCTGGCGCGCGCCACGCTGGATAACAGCGAGGGGCAGTGGCGCTCCGGCATGACGGTGCGCGGCGACGTGGTGGTGAGTCAGCGCGAAGTGCCGCTGGCGGTAAAGACCAGCGGCCTGCAACGCTTCCGCGACTTCACTGTGGTCTTCGCGCAGGTGGGCGATACTTACGAAGTGCGGATGCTGGAACTGGGCGTGAACGATGGGGAGATGGTCGAAGTGCTTAACGGTTTGAAGCCGGATACGCCTTATGTCAGCGGCAACAGCTTTCTCATCAAGGCCGACATTGAAAAATCCGGCGCTAGCCACGACCACTAAGGACCGCGCCATGCTTGAGAAGATCATTCATTTTTCGATTCGCCAGCGCTGGCTGATCCTGGCCATCAGCTTAGGTTTAAGCGCGCTGGGCATTTATAATTTTCAGCGCCTTCCTATCGATGCGGTGCCGGACATCACCAACGTGCAGGTGCAGATCAACATCGAAGCTCCCGGCTATTCCCCGATGGAGGTCGAGCAGCGCGTGACATACCCGATTGAAACCGTCATCGCCGGGTTGCCGAAGCTTGATTATACCCGCTCGGTGTCGCGTTACGGCCTCTCGCAGGTAACGGTGGTGTTCAAGGACGGCACGGATATTTATTTCGCCCGTCAGTTGATTGCCGAGCGTTTGCAGGAGGTGAAGAATCAGCTTCCCGAAGGCCTGGAACCGGCGATGGGGCCGATTGCCACGGGCCTGGGCGAGATTTTCATGTACACGGTGGACGCCGAACCCGGTGCGGCGAAAGAAGACGGCACGGCCTGGACGCCCGCCGATTTGCGCGAGTTGCAGGACTGGGTGGTGCGGCCGCAGCTGCGTAACATCAAGGGCGTAACCGAAATCAATACCATCGGCGGCTATACCAAGCAGTTCCATATTACGCCTTACCCAGAGCGGCTGATGTCTTACAGCCTGACGCTCGACGATGTCATGACAGCGGTTGAACGCAATAACAACAATGTCGGCGCGGGCTATATCGAGCGCAATGGCGAGCAGTATCTGATTCGCGTACCCGGACAGGTGCGGACGCTGGAGGAAATCGGCAGCATCATCGTCACACAGCGCGACGGCCTGCCGATTCGCATCAGCGATGTGGCGAACGTGGCTTTGGGGACGGAACTCCGCACCGGCGCGGCGACGCAGAACGGCAAGGAAGTGGTGCTCGGCACGGTATTCATGCTGATCGGCGAGAATAGCCGTGAGGTATCGAACCGCGTGGCGGAAAAGCTGGAGGAAGTCAACCGCAGCTTGCCCAGGGACGTGAAAGCCAATGTGCTCTATGACCGCACGGCGCTGGTGGATCGCACCATCGTTACGGTGGAGAAAAACCTGCTCGAAGGCGCGATTCTGGTGATCGTGATCCTGTTCCTGCTGCTGGGTAATATCCGCGCCGCGCTGATTACCGCCACCGTGATTCCGCTTTCCATGCTGCTCACCATCACCGGCATGGTGGAAAACAAAGTCTCGGGCAATCTCATGAGCCTCGGCGCGCTGGATTTCGGGTTGATTGTGGACGGAGCGGTCATCATCATCGAAAACTGCCTGCGGCGCTTCGGCATGGCGCAGCATGAGCTTGGGAGATTGCTCACCAAAGAAGAACGCTTTGCGCTGGCGGCGAAGGCCACCGGTGAAGTGGTGAAACCCAGCCTGTTCGGTGTGATTATCATTACGGTGGTGTATCTTCCCATCTTCGCGCTGACCGGCGTGGAAGGGAAAATGTTTCATCCGATGGCCTTTACCGTAGTGACCGCGCTGCTGACGGCATTGCTGCTTTCCTTTACCTTCGTTCCGGCTGCCGTGGCGCTGTTCCTGACCGGCAAGGTCGAGGAAAAGGAAAACCGGATCATGGCCTGGGCGCACCGCGTCTACGAACCATTGCTGGCGCGCACCATGATCAACAGTAAAGCCATGATTGCCGGCGTCGTGGCGCTGATTACTTTAAGTGGGCTGCTGGTTACCCGGATGGGTGCGGAGTTCATCCCCAATCTGGACGAAGGCGATATTGCCCTTCATGCCTTGCGCATCCCCGGCACCAGCCTGACGCAGGCGATCCAGATGCAGAAGCAGCTGGAAGAAGTGATCAAGTCCTTTCCCGAAGTGGATCGTATTGTCGCCAAGCTCGGCACGGCGGAAGTGGCCACCGATCCCATGCCGCCCAGCGTGGCCGATAATTTTGTCATCATGAAAGACCGCAAGAACTGGCCCGATCCTTCTAAGCCGAAAGCACAGCTTGTAGCGGAGATTGAAACCGCCGTGCTGAAAGTGCCGGGCAATAACTACGAGTTCACCCAGCCAATCCAGATGCGCATGAATGAGCTGATTTCCGGCGTGCGTTCCGATCTGGCGGTAAAAATCTATGGGGATGACCTGGAGCAGTTGCTGGAATCGGGCGGGCAAATCGAAAACGTGCTGAAAACCATCCCCGGCGCGGCGGATACGAAGATGGAGCAAGTCACCGGCCTGCCGCTACTTTCCATCATTCCCGATCGCGCGGCGATGGATCGTTACGGTCTCAATATCGCCGATGTGCAGGAAGTGATCGAAGTGGCGCTGGGGGGCAAGGTCGCAGGGCAATTGTTTGAGGGCGACCGGCGGTTCGATATTGTGGTTCGCCTGCCGGAGAGCTTGCGCACGAATCTGGAAGCGCTGAAAAGCTTGCCAGTGCCGCTGCCGTACCACGATACGGCCAGCCCTTCGCAGGCAGCGTTCGTGCCGCTTTCGGAAGTGGTGAATTTCGATATCGCCATCGGCCCTAACCAGATCAACCGCGAGAACGGCAAGCGCCGCGTGGTGATTACCGCCAACGTTCGCGGGCGCGATCTCGGCTCTTTCGTTAGCGAAGTGCAGGAAACCGTGCGCGATCAGGTGGAGTTGCCCGCTGGATACTGGGTGGCGTATGGCGGTACATTCGAGCAGCTGATTTCCGCCAGCAACCGCCTGCAGATCGTGGTGCCGGTAGCGCTGGCGCTGATTTTCTTCCTGCTGTTCACGCTGTTCGGTTCCACGCGGGATTCCCTGATCGTATTCTCCGGCGTGCCGCTGGCGCTGACCGGCGGTGTGATCGCGCTATGGCTGCGCGACATTCCGCTGTCCATTTCAGCGGGCGTGGGTTTTATCGCGCTTTCCGGCGTGGCGGTCTTAAACGGCGTGGTGATGGTGTCCTTTATCCGCAATTTGCTGGATGACGGTCTGCCGTTGGAACGGGCCATTACCGAAGGCGCGCTGACCCGGCTGCGCCCCGTATTGATGACCGCACTGGTCGCGTCCCTGGGCTTCGTGCCGATGGCGCTCAATGTCGGCGCAGGCTCGGAAGTGCAGCGCCCGCTCGCCACCGTGGTGATCGGCGGCATCATTTCGTCAACGGTACTGACATTGCTCGTTCTGCCCGCTCTGTACCGTTTGTTCCACAGAGAAAAACCTCATCAATCAAACAACTTATAAGGAGAATCTTTATGAAAAAATCTGCGCGCTGGTTGGGCTGGAGCCGAAGGTCTACCGTTACCGGTAAGACCTGACGATACCGGCTTACGGATATGCCGGGAGGGGAGGGCGTGGCAGTGGCGGAATCACAGAGCATTCTTATACGATTGTTTTATTTCGAACTTTTCTTCCACGTCCCGAATGATACCAACAAAAATACCAACAACTATTTCTGTCGCATGGAAGTGTATCCTCTAACCAGTAGCTGATCTATCCCATAGCGCAATACCATTTCCGTTGCCGGTGTTAAAGGGTGGTAGCCTCTAGTTAGTAGCCCCGCGTATCAAGCTAGGTTACCAGTTTTATCCTGGTTCTGCATGACGCGCATCGCCATGGCGGCGGCAGAGGTGCGGTTTTCAACGCCAAGCTTGGGGTAAATTTGTTCAAGATGCTTGTTCACGGTTCGTGGACTCATTTTGAGAATCTCGCCGATGTCGCGGTTTGATTTGCCTCGCGCTGTCCATATCAGCACCTCCGCCTCGCGCAGGGTCAACGACAATTTGTCCTGCAACACTTGTTCCTCCCTGCACGCAACATAATTGCTGACGCGCAGGAGTATTTCATGGTGACCGATTTCGCCATCATAGGAGAACTGTAACTGGGTTAATCCATGGCAGGAGATCAAAACCGGCGCGTTGTTTGCCACATCTGCATTATTGCATTGCTGCAACCAGGATAGCACCATACCGGGCAATATAAAATTTCTAGTCCTAATATCGGGAAGCATTGCGCACATGAGCGCGTTGGCCTGCGGTGTGCACCATAGAATACGGCCGGAATGATCCACCGCCAGATAATATCGCCCCGAAGCATCCAGCGCTTTATAGGCCCTATGTGCAAGGCGCGCATTGGCAAGATGCGCCCGGAGGCGGGCGATCAATTCATCCGGCACAATAGGTTTTGCAACATAGTCGACACCGCCTGCGTCAAAGCCCATGACGATATGCGCCGTATCCGTCAATCCGGTCATGAAAATGACCGGCACATGAGCCGCCGCTAACAGGCGCTTCAGTCGGCGGGTCGTTTCAAAACCATCCATCCCGGGCATGACCGCATCCATCAGAATAATATCCGGTGTTACTTTTTCGATCGCCGCCAGGGCCTGATCCCCTTCAAGGGCCACCAGTACGGTCAGACCCGCATCTTCCAGAACATCGGTAAGCATGGCGACAGTTTCGGTTGAATCGTCCACGACGAGCACGGTGTCCCGCGCGGGTCTAGCATGAATCATGTGTCTGCACCTTCTCGATTGCTGCAATGAAGCGCTTGAAATCATAGGTTGCGGCGATCTGACGCATCTGCGCTACAAATGGCCCATTACCGGGGGAGCTAATTTCAATATCGTCCAGCTTCGCCTGAATGCCACGCACATGGCCGATCTGGCCCAGATGTAGCAGCTCCTCCATATGATGTTCAGATGGTGGCAGGATATGGCAGCCTTGCCCGGCCGCCTCGCCGCCCTCGCCATCTGATTCATAAGTCCATTCCAGTTTCAAAAGCGCCTGGGTTTTATCCAGCAAAGAATTGATTTTCATCGGCTTGATCAGACAATCATCGTGCGCGCGGCCCGGCGTAAGGGCCTGGTGCGTCTCGCTGATATTTGCCGAAAGAATAATGATCGCGGGCTTTTCGAGCCCCATAGCCCGCAGTCTGCGCGCCACCTCCCAGCCGTCCATGCCAGGCATCAACACGTCCAGCAGAATAAGGTCAGGATCACTATCCTGCGCCAGCTTAATGCAGGCGGGGCCATCCGATGCGCTCAATACGGTGAAGCCAATGGGCGCAAGCACCTCGTGAATAAGGCCGCGATGCACAGGGTTATCATCTGCGGCAATCACTATCCTGCGTGGTCCGCGATACCCGGTGATGCGTTTCTCCCGCGCGATAACGGCGCGCGGCCGCGTTACTTCCGATAACATCAGCCTGACACGGAAGACGCTGCCTTTGCCTACTGTGCTGGTCACGCTGATCTCGCCGCCCATGGTTTCGGTCAGCACCCGCGCGATGGTAAGGCCAAGGCCGGTTCCAGCGGGAACCTTGATTTCCTCGGGTCCGTGCACACGTTGAAAAGGTTCGAATATTTTTCCGGTATCTTCCGCACGGATACCGATGCCAGTATCCTCGATTTCGAATTCTGCCACCTGGTTGCGGTAAGTCACACGCAACGCGACATGCCCCGCGCCGGTGAACTTGATGGCGTTTGACAGCAGGTTGATCAGAATTTGACGCAGCCGGTTTTCGTCCGTATAAACCACCGCCGGGATCTGGTCCGTTACTTCATAGCGAAGCGCGATACCCTTGGCATTTGTCTGTAGACGAAACATATCTGCAAGTTGATCCAGAAATTCTATGATGCGCACTTCTTCGCGGCTAAGCTGAAAGCGCCCCGCCTCGATCTTGGAAATATCGAGCAGGCCGTCAATCAGCACCGAAAGATGCTCGGCGCTGCGGCGCACCACTTTGACGGCGTCTACCCGTCCAGCCGGAATCGTTTTGTCACGCTCCAGCAGTTGCGCATAGCCCAGTATCGCATTAAGCGGCGTACGCAATTCGTGACTAAGGCCAACGACATACCGGCTTTTCGCTTCATTTGCAGCCTCTGCGACTTCTTTCGCCTGTTGCAACTTGGCGTCCGTGACCTTGTGCGCCTCGATCTCCTCAAACAGCAGGTCGTTCTGACGCAACGATTCTTCTTCCGCCACATGACGGCTTTCTTTCGCCAGCACGTATAACCAGACGGCCACACAATTTACCAGCGACATGACCAGAAATACGGCCCCCAATATCGACTGGAAAAGCGCCGTGTCCGCATCCGCATCAATTGTCGCCTGCAGATAGACCAGCATCAGTCCGGCGGCCAGCACCAGTGTGACCATAAAAAACACACGCAGATAATTGCCCAGCCGCGAATTGAGCGGCGTCCTGATCCATTGCGGCAATGCCATTTCTAGGCCGCTCAATAGCTGGCCGCCAAAGGGCGCATCCAGTTTGCATACATCGTGACAGCGCGCATCAAGTGAACAGCATAGTGAGCATATCGGTCCCGAATAAGCAGGACACATCGCCATATCTTCCGGCTCGAACTTATGCTCACAGATGCAGCAGCGGATAGAGACCTTGCCGCGCCATGCCTGATGTGGTCCGCGCGCAATGTAAAACCGCCCCCGTGTCAGCGCCGCAATTGACGGCGATGACACAAAAGCCACCCCCAGTGCGACATAGGAGGACAGTGACTGAGCGGCTTCGCCGAAAAGATCGAGATGGGCGCCAAATCCCGCAGCGACCGCCAATATCATCGCGCCAACCCCGACGGGGTTGATATCATAGAGATGCGCGCGCTTGAATTCGATAAAGGGGGGGCTGAGGCCTGCCGGCTTATTGACAACCAGATCGGCCACAAGCGCGCCTATCCAGGCGATGGCGATAATCGAATATAGCCCGAGTATCTGCTCCAGCGCTTTGAAAATGCCAATTTCCATCAGCACCAGAGCGATCAGCACATTGAACACCAGCCACACCACCCGGCCGGGATGGGTATGGGTCAGCCGCGAAAAGAAATTCGACCAGGCCAGCGATCCCGCATAGGCATTGGTTGCATTAATTTTGATCTGCGACAGAACAACAAAGATACCGGTAAATCCAAGCGCCAGTTCCGGCGAGGAGAACATATATTCAAATGCGATAAGATACATTTGTGTTGGCTCCGCCGCACGATCCAGCGGCACAAAATGCTGGACGGTAAGAATAGCAAGAAACGATCCAGCCAATAATTTGAGTGCGCCGGGTATAATCCAGCCGGGGCCGGCGGCGAGCAGGCCGGTCCACCAGCCCAGGCGCTGTTTGCGGCTGCGCGGCATAAACCGTAAAAAGTCAACCTGTTCACCGATCTGGGCGATCAGCGCAAAGGCAACAGATGAAGCCGCACCAAACAGGATGATATCGAAATTTCCATCCGTACTCTGACTTCCAACGAAATTTGTCCAGTCGTCGAGTTTTCCCGCGCCATGCGCCGCAATGAAAACAAAGGGAAGCAGTTGCAGCACTATCCAGAGCGGCTGAGTCCATAATTGCAGCTGGCTAATGAAGGTAATGCCGTGGGTCACCAGCGGGATTATCACCATGGAGCTGATAACATATCCAAGCGCCAGCGGTACGCCAAAGCACAACTCCAGCGCCAGAGACATGATCGCCGCTTCAATGGCGAAGAAAAGAAATGTGAATGACGCATAGATCAGCGATGTAACGGTCGATCCGATATAGCCAAACCCCGCGCCGCGCGTCAGAAGATCGATATCGACGCCATATTTGGCGGCGTAATAGGCGATGGGTAATCCGGTGGCAAAAATTATCAGGCTAACCACAAGAATCGCGGCGGTGGCATTGGTGAACCCGTAATTTAAGGTAATGGCGCCGCCGATAGCCTCCAGCGCAAGAAACGAAATCGCGCCAAGAGCCGCATTGGCGACACGGAAGTTTGACCATCTGCGCGCACTTTCCGCTGTAAAACGCAGCGCGTAATCTTCCAGGGTCTGGTTGGCGACCCATTTGTTGTAATTACGCCGGACACGGACGATTTTCTGCCGCGCAGTCATGGCTAATCGCCTTTTTTCAAAACGCGTATATCCATTGTCATAATGCTTGTGTCATGACGTATGCAGCCTAGCGCCGTCTTGGTGCAACGCACAAGATTTAATTTGCACTGCAATATAATTCCTCTCGCGCAGGCGGATCAATCGTCTTCACACATATCGTCCAGGTACCTTGCTAACGGGCCAAAATTGTACGTGCCGCAAAAAAATGACGTACTATGATGATAAAAGAAGCATCAGCTGCCAAAAATTCGAGCAAATGTCTCTGTCTCTCGTTGTGGCACGTTGGTCAATTTGCGCCATATACGTCAAACAACGTATTCCGCACTGCAATATATCCGGCGATTGTTGACACCACGGATCGCAATCCTGCGACTCCGCCGCAGATAGCGAGGAGGCGTTTCATGTCATCTGATAACAACAAACCCGGGGGCGCCGGAGCCTCGAACTTCCGGTTACCCACGCGCCGGCAACTGCTGATCGGCACGGCGGCGCTTGGCGCCGCTGCAATGTTGCCGCGCAGCGCCTGGGCGCAGGCATTCCCAACCAGTGCGGTAAATACAACCGGACTTGCGGTCACCGATACCGAGGTGACAGTTGGCATTCTGCATTCGGTCACGGGGACCATGGCGATTTCCGAAACCGGTTCGGTGCAGGCCGAGAAACTGGCCATTGAACAAATAAATGCGGCGGGCGGCGTCCTGGGCCGTCAGATCAAATTCATTCAGGAGGACGGCGCCAGCGACTGGCCGACTTTTGCGGAGAAAGCCAAAAAGCTGCTTGTGAATGACAAATGCGCCTCGGTGATGGGTTGCTGGACATCGGCGTCACGCAAGGCGGTGCTGCCTGTGTTCGAGCAATATAACGGCATGCTATATTACCCAACCTTCTATGAAGGGTTGGAGCAATCCAAAAACGTTATCTATACCGGACAGGAGGCGACACAGCAGATCATCGCCGGCCTTGACTGGGTGGTGAAGGAAAAGGGGGCCAAAAGTTTCTATCTGCTGGGTTCGGACTATATCTGGCCGCGCACATCGAACAAGATTGCGCGCAAGCATATCGAGAATTTCCTCAAGCTGAAAGTGGTGGGCGAGGAATATTTCCCTCTTGGGCATACGCAGTTCAACTCCGTTATCAATAAATTGAAATTGACCAAGCCGGACGTGATCTACGCAATCATTGTGGGCGGCTCGAACGTGGCGTTCTACAAACAGCTTAAAGCCGCAGGCATCGATTTGACCAAGCAGACACTGGTGACCATCTCGGTGACAGAAGACGAAATTCTTGGCATTGGCGGCGAAAATATCGTCGGCGCCTACGCCTGCATGAAATATTTCCAGTCGCTCGACAATCCCAACAACACGGCCTTTGTCTCCGAATTCAAAAAAAAGTGGGGCGCAGAAACAGTTATTGGCGACGTCACGCAGGCCGCCTATCTCGGGCCGTGGCTGTGGAAACTGACGGTGGAAAAGGCCGGCTCCTTTGATGTCGACAAGGTGGCGGCGGCCTCGCCCGGAATTGAATTCAAGGGCGCGCCGGAAGGCTATGTGCGCATCCACGAAAACCACCATCTGTGGAGCAAGACCCGCGTCGGCCTCGCGCGCCTCGATGGCCAATATGACGTTGTGTATGAGACGGCCGACCTGATGGAGCCAAATCCATTTCCCAAGGGCTATCAATGATCTTGCAGCCATGTCCGGGCGGTCCGCCGCCCGGACGGTAAGGTCCGGCAATCTTGTCTGACGTCCAGCCATCTATGGCCCCTGTATGGAGTAACACGATGTTCATGGAGTATTCGCTTGGTGATCTCGGCTCGATTTTTGCGATGCAGGCATTTGCGGGACTGATACTTTTCTCCGTGTACCTTTTAATGGCGCTGGGGCTCGCCATCATCTTTGGCCAGATGAATGTCATCAACATGGCGCATGGGGAGTTCATGATCCTCGGCGCCTATATGACATATTTGTGCTCGCACCTGTTTCAGAGCTATGCGCCCGGCCTGTATGACAGTTACTTCTTTGTGGCCATGACCGTTGCCTTCATTGTTTCAGGTGGACTGGGACTGGCCGTGGAGTGGCTGCTGATCCGGCACCTCTATTCCCGCCCGCTGGATACGCTGCTGGCCACCTGGGGCCTCAGCCTGATCATGCAGCAAACTTTCCGTTCGGTGTTTGGCGCGCGCGAAGTAGGCGTTGAATTGCCAGCCTGGATGATGGGATCGCTGCCGGTGACCGGTTCCATTGAAGTGCAGATTAACGGCCTGTTCGTCATGGTCCTGACGCTTTTCATAACCGGGATTGTGGCGCTATTGATGTTTCGTTCACGCTGGGGCCTGCAGGTGCGCGCGGTGCTGTCCAACCGGGTCATGGCGGGCGCCGCTGGCGTGAACACACAGCGCGTTGACCGGCTTACCTTCGGGCTTGGCTGCGGCATTGCCGGGATCGCCGGTTCGGCCTTTACCATGATCGGATCCACCGGCCCGACGTCGGGTCAGCTCTATATTGTCGATACCTTTCTGGTGGTTGTCTTCGGCGGCGCGCAGAGCCTGCTGGGCACGGTTTTTTCCGCTCTTTCAATCTCGCAGTCGCAGTCGGTCATGGAGTTCTTCATGTCCGGATCGATGGCCAAGGTGATCACGCTGCTGTTTGTCATCGGCCTTTTGATGCTGCGCCCGCAGGGCCTGTTTGTCCTCAAGATTAGAAAGTAACGCATTATGTATGATCTGCTTACAAGAAACCGTAATCTTGAACTGCTGGGGATCATCCTTATCGGTATTCTGATTGTGGTGGTGCTGCCGCTGTCGGTGGATATTTTCCGGCTGAATCTTGTCGGAAAATATCTCACTTACGCCTTTGTCGCGGTTGGCCTTGTGCTGTGCTGGGGGCATACCGGCATCCTGAGCCTTGGCCAGGGCGTATTCTTTGGCCTTGGCGGCTATTGCATGGCGATGTATCTGAAACTTGAAGCGTCCACGCCCGAGGCCACCAAAATTCAGTCGACCCCGGGCATTCCCGATTTCATGGACTGGAACCAGCTAACCGAACTTCCCCATTTCTGGGTGCCGTTTCAGTCTCTGCCGCTGGCGCTGATCGCCGTATTTGCAGTACCCACGCTGATCGCATTTATCCTGGGCTATGCCTTGTTCAAGCGCCGGGTGGGCGGTGTTTACTTTGCCATCATCACCCAGGCGCTGGCGGCGGTGCTGACTATTCTGATCATCGGGCGGCAGGATTTTACAGGTGGTATTAACGGCATCACGGATTTGCGCACGCTTCTGGGCTGGGACATCCGCACGGACAGCGCCAAATATATTCTCTATTTCGTCTGCTGCTTTGCGCTGCTTGGCAGCATACTGCTGGCGCGTCTGGTGATCGCCAGCAAGCTGGGGCGCATACTGATCGCTGTGCGCGACAAGGAGGAACGGGTGCGTTTCTCCGGCTATGACCCCGCTTTATTCAAGGTTTTCGTATTCTGTTTTGCGGCTGCTGTCGCGGCGCTTGGCGGCGCGATGTTTACCTTGCAGGTCGGGTTCATGTCGCCTTCTTTCGTGGGCATCGTACCATCTATCGAGATGGTGATTTTCTGCGCCGTGGGCGGGCGTCACTCGCTGGTCGGCGCGGTCGCCGGCACCCTGCTGGTGAATTGGGGCAAGACGGTTTTTTCAGAAAGCTTCCCCGAACTGTGGCTGTTCGCCATGGGGGGCCTGTTTATTGCCGTCGTTCTGGCGTTTCCGCGCGGGCTGGCCGGGCTTTTCACTGATCAGCTATTGCCGCTGATCAACCGCAAGCTGGGCGGCAAACGGTCCGGCGTCACGCCCGTGCTGGCAGAGTAGGGAGAGTGATATGGCCAACAGAACCGATTTCCTTCTGGCGCTGGAAAATGTCAGCGTCTCCTTCGATGGCTTCAAGGCTGTCAACGAGCTTAACCTCTATATCGACAAGGGTGAGCTGCGGGTCATTATAGGGCCCAACGGCGCGGGCAAAACCACGGTTCTTGATCTTATCTGCGGCCGCACCAGGCTGAGCAGCGGCTCGATCAAGTTCAACGACCGGGAAATCACCAGGCTGAACGAACAGGATATTGTACAGTTGGGTATTGGACGCAAATTCCAGACGCCGTCGATCTATGAAGATCTTACAGTGTTTGAGAATCTTGAAATTTCCTTTCCGCGCGGACGCACTGTTTTCGGCGCGCTGTTCTGGGAACGCACCAGCGAAATTATCGATCAGGTGCATGCGATTGCGCACATGATCTTTCTCGACAAACATCTGGACAGCCCCGCCGAAATGCTGAGCCACGGTCAGAAACAATGGCTTGAGATTGGCATGCTGCTGATCCAGGACCCGGAACTGCTGATGCTGGACGAGCCGGTCGCAGGCATGAGCGTTTCAGAACGTACAAAAACCGCCGAGCTGCTGAATGAAGTTATCAAAAACCGCTCGGTGATCGTGATCGAACACGACATGAAATTTGTCGAGAGCATTGCCCACCGCGTAACCGTTTTGCATCAGGGAAAAGTGCTGGCCGAAGGCAAAATGGACGCGATCCAGGCCAACCCGGAAGTCAAGGAAGTCTATCTCGGCCATTAAAGGAAACCATCATGCTTGAAGTGCGAAACCTCAATGTTGCTTACGGCCAGAGCCAGGTGCTGCATGGCCTCGATTTCACGGTTCAGCCCGGAGAGATCGTTGCGATTGTGGGCCGTAACGGCATGGGCAAATCAACCCTGATGAAATCTCTTATCGGGGTTGTTCCGGCAAAATCCGGGCAGATCATTACCGATGGCGCCGACGTGACAGCGATGCCCAGCCACGCGCGGGTTGCCAATGGGCTGGCCTATGTGCCGCAAGGGCGTCAGATTTTTGGCGCCATGACCGTAGAGGAAAATATCAAAACGGGTCTTTCCGCCACCGGCAAAAACCTGGTGCCGGACGAAATTTACAGCCTGTTTCCTATCCTGTGGGAGTTCAACAAACGGCGCGGCGGCAATCTGTCCGGCGGTCAGCAGCAACAGCTTGCCATAGCGCGCGCGCTGGCAAGCGATCCGAAAGTTCTGCTGCTTGATGAACCCACCGAGGGCATACAGCCTTCGATCATCAAGGGCCTTGCCAAGGTGCTCAAGGAAATCCGCGATACGCGCAATCTGTGCATCATCGTCAGCGAGCAGGTGCTCAGTTTTGTGCTGAGCGTCGCGGACCGCATTCTGGTTCTGGAAAATGGGCGCATCGTACATAGCGATGTGCGTGAAGGTGTCGATGAGGCGGCCATTGTCCGCTTTCTCGCTGTGTAAGGCCATGTGCAACACAAACAAATGGAAGGAGCATCACAATGCCTGAGACCCTGATCAAAGTTGATCTGGCAGATTCCCCCTACAATAACGACATGATCCATAACCGCTGGCATCCCGATATTCCAATGGTGACCTGGGTGAAGCGGGGCGCTGATTTCATTATCGAAACCTATGACTGGACAGGCGGTTTCATCAAGGACAATGATAGCGCCGATGACGTGCGCGATATTGATCTGTCGATTGTGCATTTCCTGTCCGGCCCGATTGGTGTTGAAGGGGCCGAACCCGGCGATCTGCTGGTGGTCGATCTGCTGGATGTCGGCGCCAAGCCGGATAGCCTGTGGGGCTTCAATGGTTTCTTTTCAAAGAAGAATGGCGGCGGCTTTCTGACCGATCATTTCCCGCTGGCGCAAAAGTCCATCTGGGATATTTCGGGGCTCTATACGCATTCGCGGCATGTGCCTGGCGTTAAATTCGCCGGGCTGATCCACCCCGGCCTGATTGGCTGTCTGCCGGATCAGAAACTGCTGGATATCTGGAACAAGCGTGAGATCGACTTCATCGCCACCGAGCCCGGGCGGGTGCCCCCGCTGGCCAACCCGCCGTTCGGTCCCACCGCCCATGCCGGCAGGGCCAAAGATGCCGTCAAAGCCAAGGTGGCGGCGGAGGGCGCACGCACCGTGCCGCCGCGAGAACATGGCGGCAATTGCGACATCAAGGATCTGTCGCGCGGATCAAAGATTTACTTCCCGGTTTATGTCAAGGGAGGCGGGCTTTCGATGGGCGATCTGCACTTCAGTCAGGGGGATGGCGAAATCACTTTTTGCGGGGCCATTGAAATGGCGGGCTGGCTGCATATCAAGGTGGATGTCATCAAGGACGGCATGGCGAAGTACGGCGTTAAAAATCCGATGTTCAAGCCTTCGCCGATTACGCCGAACTATAATAACTACCTCATCTTCGAAGGCATCTCGGTCGATGAATGGGGCAAGCAGCATTATCTCGACGTCCATGTCGCCTACCGGCAAGCCTGCCTGAACGCCATCGAATATATGACCAAATATGGTTATTCCAGGGCCCAGGCCTACGCCATTCTTGGCACGGCGCCGGTGCAGGGGCACATCTCCGGCGTAGTTGATATTCCCAATGCCTGCGCGACTCTATGGCTGCCGACCGACATTTTCGAGTTTGATATCATGCCAAACGCCGATGGCCCGGTAAAACATATCAAGGGTGGCGTGGATATTCCCATGTCGCCGGATAAATAATCTTTAGCAGAGACGGGGCCGCATGATGCCGCCCCGCACTTCCTTCCTCAAATAAAACCGGGTCAATAATCATGCCGATATACGATTATCTCTGTGATGCCTGCGGTCCGTTCACCACAATGCGCCCAATGGCGGAATATGAAATGCCGCAAACATGCCCTGAGTGCCGCGTCGCTGCGCCGCGATCACTCAGGGTTCCGCATTTTGCCCATATGTCATCGGAGCGCCGCTACGCTTTTGCTACGAACGAGCGCAGCGCCCACGCACCGCAGTCCTCCGGGGAATATAAAGCCAGACATGGCGCAAACTGTTCGTGCTGTACGGGCAAAGGCTCACGTCTCACCGTGTGTGCCAGGGATGGTTCCAAAAGCTTCCCGGCCAGCCGCCCCTGGATGATCTCTCATTAGCAGGCTGCTGAAAAACGCGCGACAAGCGCCGGTTTTTTGTTGATCATACGGCGGTGTGCCGATGGTTATGCGGTATTATACCCAAAACACCGAGTCAACCCGGGATGGTTTGATGGTTTTCGGACAGAGCCGTGGCGCCCGTCATGCATGCGCCGCCAGCAGTTTCGGCAGCCGGATGAGGTTGTAAGCCGTTAACCCCAGCATAAAGGAAGCGGCCACGCGCTTTGTTCCTATGAACTTTGTCTTCGCCATCCCGGCGCTGTTTTTGATCCAGCCGAAGATTTCTTCAATCCGTTTGCGGACGATCTGGCTGATGGCGTAATTAGAATGACGTGTCGTGCGTCCGTCAATCGGTGTCTTGTGCCGTTTGCCGGTCTTTGTAGCATGCCCCTGGATAGCGATGTGCGGCGTGACATTGCGGGCCTGCAACCGCCGCACAAACTCCTCAGCGTCGTAGCCCTTGCCGCCTGCGAGGTTTATGCGTTTTTGCCCCTTGCAGTGATGTGCCAGTATCGTCATCGCCGCCATCCTTCAGTTGGTCGCATGAAAGCTTCATGGCGCCGGAATGACTTCATCGACGCCCAGGCGTCAATCAGCGTTCCATCCACCGAGAAGTGCTCCTTGCTCAAAAGCCGCTTCACACACGGATGCGCTATCACCGCCTGCACCAGCTTCACGCTGACTCGGCCTTCCAAAAGACGGTCGCGGTTCTTTCTGAACGCGCTGGCGTCCCACACCGCATCGTCCGGGTTCATTCGATCTTCGCGATCGTCCTGTCGGCGCGGCCCTCATGTTTTAACTTTGATACATAGTCTTCTGCGACCCCGCGAAAAGTGGCGCCCAATGCATCCCGCGTTGCCTTCGCCTGCTTCTTCGCTTGAGATGGATCGACGCCGGAGGCAAGAATTTGTTTTGCGTCATTACGCCCTTGTCTTGCGTGGGAAAGGGAAGTGGCGGGATAGACTCCGAGCGCGAGAAGCTTTTGTTTTCCGCCAAACCGGTATGCGAACCGCCACAGGCGCGCACCCATTGGCTGGACCCACAGTTGAAGTCCGCCACCGTCCGAGAGTTTTCTAATCGCCGCGCCAGGTATTGCGTTCCGGCATTTCATATCGGTCAATGACATAAGGAAAAAACCTCCTGCCTGACGTTACGATACCAACACATGGCTTTCGATACCAACAAAAATACCAACAAATTTTTTCGATGCACGAAGTTCGCCCCCATACTTCGGCTTGCGCCCATGTGCGACAAAATGCACAAAAATCATTTGATTTCAGACAATTATAGGGAAGTCGGCAAACGAGAGCGAAGTAGGGGATATGCCGGGAGGGGAGGGAGTGGTGCCCAGGGGCGGATTCGAACCACCGACACGCGGATTTTCAGTCCGCTGCTCTACCAACTGAGCTACCTGGGCATGCATCTGTCATGAAGGAAAAGTGACAGGCGGCGCGGTTATAGGAAACTTTGAGCGCAATGTCCAGTTGCGGGGTTAGCCCACCGATATTTCGTGGCGTTCGCGTGGAAAACCAGGGCGCGCCTCAATCGTGACGCTAACCCCCAGGCGGCGGGTCAGACGGCCCAGCAGGTCATCCTCGCTATCGCGCAACCAGGCGGCAATGTCGCCTGCGGCGCTGACCCTGATCTGGCGGCCGGGTTTGGCGGCGCTTTCGCGTTCGATATGGCGCAGAATTTCATTGCCGATGGCCACCACAGAGCGATTGCGTCCAACGCCGCCGCAGGCGCCGCAATCTTCCGATAGCAGCCGGGCAAGCGGTTCGCGGGTGCGTTTGCGGGTCATTTCCACCAGGCCAAATTCCGACATGCCGGAAATCTGTGTGGGGGTGCGGTCATTGGCCAGACCATGATGCAGCACATCCAGCACACGGGCGATATTTTGCGCGTCGTTCATATGAATGAAATCAATGACAATGACGCCGCCAATGCCGCGCAGTTTCAGTTGCCGGCAGATTTCTTCCGCCGCTTCCAGATTGGTGCGCACACTGGTTTCTTCCAGACCCGTCGCCTCGGTGTAGCTGCCGGAATTGATGTCGATCGCTGTCAGCGCCTCGGTGGTTTCGATCACCACATACCCGCCGGATCGCAGAGGAACAATAGGATCGAGCGCGGTGCTCAAATCATCTTCCACCCCGAACAGGTCAAACAGCGCGCCGGGCCCCTGGTAGCGTTCCAGCCGGGGCAGAATTTCCGGCATGGTTTCATCACAATAGCGCCGCGCCACAGCATAGGCTTCGGCATCATCGATCAGCACACGTTTTGTATTGGCACCCACACAGTCGCGCAGGGCCTTTTTAACCGGATCAATATCGTAATAGACACAGGTGGCGGGTTGCGCGGCCAGACGGACTTTTTCAATATCTCGCCACAGATCATTGAGGCGCGTGGCGTCCACCTCCAGCTCGCTCAGATGCGCGCCGATGGCGGCCGTGCGCACAATATAGCCGCCGGTCCTGATCGGCCTGTTGCCGGAATTGGCGCCCGCCGTATCGGCATTGATCTGTTTCATGCGCGCGATCATGGCTTCACAGATCTGCGTCAGGCGCGCGCGCTCCGCTTCATCTTCAATGCGGCGCGACAGGGCCACGCCATCCTGATTGGGCACCAGCACCAGAAGGCGCCCCGGCAAAGTGACATTCGCAGACAGGCGCGCCCCCTTGTCGCGGATCGGGTCTTTCACCACCTGCACCAGCAGGGCCTGACCTTCGGTGACGCATTGGCTGATGGGGGGCAGGGCTTCTTCCCTGAAGCTAGGCAGTTCGCTCAGGCAACGCGCCTCACGCGCGCCGAGGAAACCGGCGCGTTTCAGGCCAACCTCAACAAAGGCCGCCTGCATGCCCGGCAAGACACGCTGCACCCGGCCCAGATAAATATTGCCCAGCAGACTGTGCCCGGAACGGCCCTGTTCCGCCAAACGGGCGCGTTCCAGAATCAGCTGATCCAGCCGGCCATCGACGACGGTCGCAATGCGGGTTTCGCCGATACCGGCATTGATCAGCACTTCTTCGTTCAGGACTTCATCCATGCGCCATGTTCCAATTATCCCCAGACCAGCCAGAATATCATTAAATACGCGGTATTAAATCATGTGTTTCGCGGCCCGCAGCAGGTGCGCCGTTTCCATCAAAGGCAGGCCCACCACATTGCTGTAGCTGCCGTTCAGGCTGCGCACAAAGCAATCCGCATAGCCCTGAATGGCGTAACCGCCCGCCTTGCCGCGCCATTCGCCGAGCGCGATGTAATGATTGATTTCATCTGCATGCAGACGGCGAAACGCCACACGGGTCAGGCTGACGCGCTGATGCGCCGCGCCATCGGCGCCAATCACCACAAGCCCGCTCAGCACCTGATGCTGGCGTCCTGATAACAGTTCGATACACTGGCGCGCCTGGCGCTCGGACTCGGCCTTGGGCAGGATGCGCCGCCCGCAGGCCACCACCGTATCGGCAGCCAGAATAATGCTGTCTGTATGGCGCGCCTTTATCGCCCGCGCCTTGTCCAGCGCCAGACGCGCGGCAAGCTGGCGCGGCAGCTCACCCTTGCGCGGGGTTTCATCCAGATCGGCGGCGTCGATCAGATCGGGGATTACGCCAATTTGCGCCAGCAGATCACGGCGGCGAGGCGAGGCGCTGGCAAGAACCAAATATGGATGTTGCGGCATCGGATGCGTGACGCCTGTGCCGGTGCGTTATTTGAAGCGGTAGGTGATGCGGCCCTTGGTCAGATCATAGGGCGTCATTTCCACCAGCACCTGATCCCCCGCCAGCACGCGAATGCGGTTCTTGCGCATCTTGCCCGCAGCGTGGGCGATGATCTCATGCCCATTTTCCAGTATAACCTTGAACGTGGCGTTGGGCAGCAGTTCGCTCACCGCGCCAGGCATCTCGATCAGTTCTTCTTTAGCCATGCATCTCCCAAACTTTCTCCATGTAAATGGATGTGAACAGGCAGAAAGCAAAAATCGGCGATAAAATCAAGGTAATCCTGTAAGCAGCCGCAAATCAGCGCGAAATAGGAAAATCCACGTCTGCAAGAATTTTCTCAATACTTGCATTAAATTCTGCTTTTAAGACGCTTCCTCTCTTCGGTAATTTTAGCCGCCAACGAATCATATCACCAATTATAGGGCTGATGTCATTGTGCTTAGCGCCGAATCGCATGAAACCACCTTGATGACTTCCCAAGTCGCGGTTCCCGGTGTCCTCAGAGGGGAGGTATTCACCCAATCCAATAAGGCCATATTTAACGCGCTCGTCATTCGTCATAGAATAATATTGCCACATGGGGTTATCGTGACTGAAATCGATGTCGGTAAGACCAGCAAATAAAGTGTCCACCAATTCGTGCCCATCATCGGGTCTGCGATTACTGAAACATAAGTCGTAAACTAGCTTAGCGAGCGCCTTAAGAACGACGGGTTGTGCAGCCACCGTTTTTTTTCTTGATAGTTCTTCACCAAAGCCTGGAATGGCCTGTACAGCAGTCCAAAAACGATAAGCCGTGTCCAGCTTATCCTCTATCATTGATGGTATTGCGCCGCTAATATTGGTGCGGTTGAGGAGGAGAATTGCATTGATGCTCACCAAATCTTTCCTGGGCAATCCCCCGTCATCATCGTCCCAGTTCTTCACCTCTTTCTCAATTACGTGTAGGCCCAACTGGTCGATCAGTCGCTCTTTGATAAAGAGGTTTACTGGGTTCGAATTATCGAATTGCAGTGCTAAATTTGTGTCAACCTTCTTGCCCAGGCGGTTAAGATCGTGAAACAACTGCCGTTCTTGGTCTGAACTGAGGCCAAGATGTACTTCAATCAGTAATGAACAATATGTACGAGCAACCTCAAAAGCCTCTTCCCAGACTGACACATCTTCGTCAGGAATTAGATCTCCATCTCCAAAACTAACAAGGTTGCCTTTTTTTGGGTAAGTACGTGAACCGCGCACATTCTCCAAGAAGTCGAATACCAGTTGCATCGCCTTCCTACGGTGTTGGCCATCAATCACCCACAGAACGTGTCGTTGGGCCAAAAAAATCTTAAATGCAGCAGTTTCATTGGTGCGGCTATCAAGCATGCGCTCTGCGCGAATGTCAGCGCCACGTATATTACATTCGCGGATGTTAACCACAAGAGGCTGTAGGGACATATAGGGTTGCATACCAAGGCGTTTTCTCATGCTGGACAACGCATTACTAGGTTCCTTTTTCTGGAGTTCACGCCGTTCCATCGCGGCGGAAACCAGCCCCTTTAGGATATAAACTGCGAGCTTATAGGCATGCACGGGATCAAGTTTTCTCTGTGCAACTGTAATGCCATCACGGTCAGGATCGTTAGCTACCTCTGACATGCTGTAGAATTCATGCATTGGCATCTGCATCATGAAAGTACGGTTGCCAAGGTTGTGCCCAATGAAGACCTTCATTGGCTTTTCAGAGGTATCCCCACCGTCAAGAACATCATCCAACGTGCCAAGTGGCGCGGGCATTCCATTTTGACTAGGCATCATCACTTCAGCTCCTTAAGGTTAATCAGAAGTTAAATATATCATCCGGGATTAATATTTCAATAAAAAAAATTAAAATATTTAAATCCAGGTTTATTTTTTTTACAATCCTGGATGATATTTATAGCCGCAGATAAGGGTGGCTTGTCTGCCCCCTACCCCTTCGCTGGCGCCAGCGGCCCAAACCGATCCTTGATCTTGGCCATCAGGCGGTCGCGAACCTGGCGGTAGGCATCCAGCATCTGGTCGCGTGAGCCGGTGGCCGCCGTCGGGTCGGGGGTGGGCCAATATTCCACATCAACGGACATGGTGCGGGTCATTTCCATCGCGCGGTGCTGCGCCTCGGGCGTCAGGGTGATCACCAGATCAAACGAGGTGTCTTCCAGATCGTCAAAGGTTTTTGGTTTATGTTTGGCGATGTCGATGCCGATTTCATCCAGCACTTCGATAACGAACGGATCCAGCGCCTGTGCGCGCACGCCCGCTGAATCCACATAAACGATATGGCCGTACAGATATTTCATCAGCGCTTCGGCCATGGGCGAGCGCACGGAATTAAAGTTGCACGAAAACAGCACCGCCGACGGCATCTGCGCAGGCGCGAACGGGCCGGGCGCTGTATCGGGCGGCGCGCCGTTCATGCGCGTCAGGCCCGGATATGCAGTACACAGATCAGCGTGAACAGCCGCCGCGACGTATTGGTATCAATCTCGATCTTGCCGGCGAGGCGTTCGCGCAGCAGTTCCGCCCCGTCATTGTGCAGGCCGCGCCGCCCCATATCAATGGCTTCGATCTGCGATGGCGGCGCATGCTTGATGGCGTCAAAATAGCTGTCACAGATCGCGAAATAATCTTTCACGATGCGCCGGAATGGCGACAGCGCCAGCATCACCTTGCCAAGCGCGCTATCGTCTTCGCGCCGCACATC